>R14__coassemble_357_pt1 | contig 34789 bp, 32 predicted proteins | sample R14__metabat2_high_PE_030 | metagenome-assembled genome bin R14 | reverse complement strand
AAGTGTGGACACTTTTTTACATGCTTTGGAGCCCCCAACAAAAATTCGAATGGAGTGACGAATTTATTCGGCGCGGGAATTCGAATTTTTGTCAGCCTGACGAGAGCATAGCGAAGTCAGGCGTCTATATCATAAAATGTGGAGTTGCCGGAAGTGCGACATTGGGGTTTTTTATAATATTCAGTAACGGGGAAAGCGTAAAAAAGGCGTCCTTTCCACTATAGCGCCCTGTAGTCGGAAATGCTATACTTGCCATGTATCATGTCAGAAAACAGAATGACATCATAAACAGGCGATAGAACATACGCGTGAAACTACAGCCACAGAAGGGGGAGCACAATAAATTTTCAAGGCTCCTCCCACCTTCCAAAAGAAATGGGTTTCCGTCTGCGACAAACGAAAGGATTTTATTTATGAACCATACAGAAGAGATCCTCTCACAGCTGACAACAGAAGAAAAGATCCGCCTCTGCGCAGGTACCACCTTCTGGTCCTTCGGGGGCAATGAGCGGCTGGACCTGCCGGTCATCCATACCGCAGACGGCCCCCATGGCCTTCGTAAGCAGGAAAAGGATGAAGGCTATGGCAGCGCGCAGAAGAGTTTCCCCTCTGTCTGCTTCCCCACCGCCAGTGCCTGCGCCTGCAGCTTTGACCCTTCCCTGATGGAAAAGCTGGGAACAGCCCTGGCCTCTGCCTGCCATGAGCAGGGTGTCGACCTGCTGCTGGGACCCGGCATCAATATGAAGCGGGATCCCCTCTGCGGCAGAAATTTTGAATACTACAGTGAGGATCCTCTGCTGGCCGGCAAGCTGGCTGCTGCCCTGATCCGGGGCCTGCAGTCCCAGGGGATCGGCGCCAGCCTCAAACATTTCGCCGGCAACAGTCAGGAAAAGGCCCGCATGGTGTCGGATTCCCGCATCTCTGCCAAAGCCCTCTGGGATGTCTATCTGCCGGCCTTTGAGATTGCCGTCAAAGAGGGAAATCCCTGGACGGTCATGGCCGCTTACAATCTTCTGAACGGCACCTATTGCTGTGAAAACAAATGGCTGCTGCAGGATGTCCTGCGCAAGGCCTGGCATTATAAGGGAACTGTGATCTCTGACTGGGGAGCTGTCAACGGACCTGCGGAAAGCTTTGAAAATGGTCTGGATGTGGAAATGCCCGGCGGGGTCACCGGTGATGAAGCGGAGCTGCTGGCTGCGGCCGAAAACGGCAGTCTTTCAGCGCAGCGCCTGCAGGAAATTGCAGGACATATCATTGAATTGACAGAAAAGGTTGTCTCCGGCCGTAAGCAGACCCCTGCCATGGATCTGCGTGCCCAGCTGGCACTGGCCAGGGAAATCGAGGAAAATTCCGCAGTCCTTCTGAAAAATGACGGCATGCTGCCCCTGCGGAAGGATCGCCCCATCACCGTGATCGGCGACATGGCCGCCAAGCCCAGGATCCAGGGAGGCGGCAGCAGCAAGGTACAGTCCGTGCAGACGATCTCCCCTCTGGAGGCCTTGAAAAAGGCCGGCTTTTCCGTTCGTTATTATCCCGGCTATCTGAGCGGGGAAGAGGAACGGGAACTGCACCGGACCAGATCTCCCCAGCAAAAAGCCCGTCTCATGAGCCGCCGCTCCCGCCTGCATCAGCGGGCCCTGGATGCTGCCGCAAAAGCAGAACAGGTTCTTTTCTTCGGCGGCCTGCCGGACTATATGGAATCCGAGGGCTATGACCGGCATCATATTTCCCTGCCTAAAGTGCAGGATCATCTGATCCGCAGCATCAGCCACCGCTGCCCGCGTACGGCTGTGGTACTGTCCTGCGGCGCGCCTGTACGCATGCCCTGGATCGATCGGGTCAATGCCGTTCTGCTCATGTATCTGGGCGGCAGCTGCATGGGCGCAGCCTGCGCCTCTCTGCTCAGCGGCGCTGTCAATCCTTCCGGAAAACTGGCAGAAACTTTTCCCCTGCAGCTCAGTGATACCCCTGCCTATCCGCTCTTTCCGGATCCTGGCAGGACCGTCACCTATCATGAGGAAGACCGGATCGGCTACCGCCACTACAACAGTGCAGAAAAAGAAGTCCTGTTTCCTTTCGGTCACGGACTTTCCTATACTTCCTTTTCCTATGATGGCCTGACCGTCGATATGGCAGATGCCGTCTCCGACCCGGCTGCTGACGCATTATCCAGGAAGAACGATGTGCCTGCCACTCCGGGTCTGTCGCATCTCATGACTGAAGCTGAGAAGCCTTCTGATCATGATGTTTCAGAAAAATGCTTCCGGATCCGCTTCTCGCTGAGAAATACCGGCTCCCGCCCGGGAAAGGAAACAGCTCAGCTGTATCTTCAGGCACCGGAGGACCCGAAGCTCTATCTGCTGAAGGGTTTTCAGAAGGTCTCTCTGGATCCCGGCCAGGCGCAACTGCTTACCTTCACCCTGCAGCCTGAAGATCTTGCCTCTTTCTGCACGGAAAGAAACGGCTACCTGGCTCCGGCAGGCTCCTACCATTTTCAGATCGGCGCCTCTTCCAGAGACATCCGTCTGCAGGGAACGCTGCGGCTGACGGAAGAATATTTTTCGGCCCTTCCCATCCCGGCCATAGATGTGAAGGAACCTGCAAACCATCCCCATCTGACCCTGAATTCCACCCTGCGGGACCTGGAACAGAACCGGCTGCTGAACCTTCCGCTGGCCGCAGCACGGACCATTGCAGAGAAGACCGCCGGTGGTTTTATTGACAGTGAACACCTGTGGGAGACCATACTGGATTCCCCCTTCCGCTCCTTTGCCATGGGCAGTAACGGAAAGATCGGCCTGCGGGGCATCCGCCGCATGGTCAGAGCTCTGAACGGGAAGAAACATCCCAAAGAATAGTATAACAAAAGGACAGGAGCTAAGGTATATCCCACAGCGCCCTGTCCTTTTCCTATCTATGAATCCGCAGGCCAAAAATGACTGCAAAAAAACTCTTCCCGGTTTGCTGCAAACGCATTCCAACCATGTGGCACTCCGGCAAAAGATCCGGATGCTGCCACGACTCTCAATATTCCACCCGGAAACTCCTCTCCCCTTCTTCCAGGGGAATGCTCTGCCGCTCCAGCCCTTCGATCTCTATATAGGGCGCTGCATACAGAGCCGTCAGCATCTCATCGATCTTCTCCCGGCTGCCCTGCACCTCCATAAAAACTGTGCCGGCCCATTCATTTCTGACATAACCTGTCAGACCCAGCCGCTCCGCGGCCATTTTTGCCCGGTAACGGAAGCCCACCGCCTGTACTCTGCCGCTGACACGGATCTGCTGGCGGATCACACCCGGCTCTGCCGGTTGCTGCCGGACGGTTTTCTTTCTGGCTGCCATCATTTTTTCCATCATAGAGGAAATCCCGGTCATATTTTCTGCCCTCCGCATACAGCCTCCCGCATCTTCTGCAGCAGCAGGCCGTCTCCCAGAACAAATCTGTGGTCGGCCCTGTGCCTGTCACTGCCCGCGCTGACCAACAGGTCATATTTCTCTGCCATCTGCAGCAGCCAGGACGTCCGCTCTTCCCCATAATTGCCATAGAACACTTCGATCCCCATGGGCCGATGGGAACAGGCCCGGAAAGCAGCGATCATTGTCTCAATCTCTTTTCTGCTGAATCCATAATGGAAAGGATGGGCCAGAATGGGAATGGCGCCCCGGCAGGCGGTGACTGCCCGGCAGACCTCCTCCACAGTCGGATAGGAAACAGCATCCAGAGGATTAAAATAGTGGGGAGAATAATTGCCGATCCACTTATCGAAAACCTCAGTGGTATCCCGCGCGGCGCCTTTCTCCACCAGTACCCTGGCGATGTGCATCCTGCCGATGTGTCCCACATCCGGGTATTTCTCCATGATCTGCTGCAGCGTCACGGCCACACCAAGATCATTCAGTTTGCGGATCAGCGCTTTGGGATAAGCCAGCTTGTCAATGGAAGCCACCATCTCCTGCATGCCTGCGGGAACCCCTTCGAAAAACAGTCCCACAATATGAATCTCCCGCCGCTGCATGCCCTTTTCCTGATAAATGGCGCTGAATTCACAGCCCGGGATCAGCTCCAGCTCTCCCTCCTGTCTGTCTTCCGTGATAGCAAAGGTGTTGTGATCTGTGTAGGCAATGGCAGACAGACCTGCCTTTTTTGCTTCTTCCGCCACCTGGCCCACACTCTGCTCGCCATCACTGCAGGCCGTATGCAGATGCAGATCTATTTTCATAGGCACCTCCACCCTTTCCATTGTATCTCTTCCGGAAGCGCATAGGGAAACGCTCCCGGGGGTTTTCCTCTATCTGCCAATCATTATACTCTCTGCTTCCTGTTTTCGCAATTTTCTCCTTATTATCATGATTTCTTCACACTCTTCCTTTATGATAAGTTTGCGCTGTTCAAGAGGCAGCCCGGCAACACTGACCGTTTCAGGGAAAATGATATGAGCACACAATACAATTTCAAGCGATATGAGATCAAATACCGGATCTCCCTGCAGCAGATGGAATATCTTCTGGCGCTGCTGGAGCCGGAGATGCAGGCGGACGCTTTCGGACTTCATAAGATCAACAATCTTTACTATGATACCGAAAATTATGAACTGATCCGCCGCTCTCTGGAAAAACCGGTCTACAAGGAAAAGTTCCGGCTTCGCTGGTACAATGATACGCCAAAGGTATTCGCGGAGATCAAAAAGAAATATAAGGGCATCGTCTATAAGAGGCGGGTGGCTGCTCCGGAAGAAGAACTGCTGCAGTTTCTTGCCGGACAGACACAGCTGGCAGACAATCTGCAGAATCAGGCTGAGATCCTGCATTTCTTCACCCGCTATCCCATCAGCCCAAAGGCTTATGTCGGATATGACAGACTGGCCCTGGCCGGGCGAAAAGACCCGGAGCTTCGGGTCACCTTTGACCGGAATCTGGTCTGGAGCACAGAACATCTGCTGCCCCACGGCTGCCGGCAGGAACAGCCCATTCTGCCGCCGGATCAGGTGATCATGGAGATCAAGATCCATGATGCCATGCCCTTCTGGCTGGCCCGGCTGCTGAGTGAGCAGGGGATCTTCGCCTCCTCCTTCTCCAAGTATGGCACCTATTACAAAAACGAGGTGCTGCCGGCAGTTTCCCCTGCCGCAATCACCGGGGAAGACCTTTGCACTGAAGAACTTCCTGCCGGACTGGCGGCGGAAGGATACCTGCTGTAACCATCACCGGGACCGGCAGATCCATTCGGTCAAACTTTCCTGTATGAAACCGGCATGACACACCGGTAAAAACGCAGCTGCGGATTTTACCGAACATTAACGATATCATCTACGGAGGACATTATGTTAAATACTATTCTCGGCACTGAGCTGACCATTTCCACTTTTCTGATCCTGATGGCATCCGCCCTGGTCCTGGGTATCTGCAATGCGCTGATCTTCTCCTTCCGGACAAAGCACAGCAAAAGCTTTCTATTTGCACTGGCTCTGCTGCCTATGATCGTCAGCATGGTCATTCTCATGGTCAACGGCAACATTGGCACCGGAGTCGCCGTAGCCGGCGCTTTCGCTCTGGTCCGCTTCCGGAGTATGCCGGGTACCGCCAGAGAGATCGCAGCCATTTTTACTTCCATGACACTGGGACTGGCTGTGGGCACCGGATACCTGGGACTGGCTGTCATCTTCTTCCTGATCGCAGCTGTCTTTACCCTCTGCTTTGCCCTGCTGCCCTTTTTCGGACAGAACACCACAGAGAAGCAGCTGAAGATCACGATCCCGGAAAATTATGATTTCAACGGTCTGTTTGATGAGGTCTTTCAGCGTTTCGGCATTCGGGCGGAACTGGATAAGATCCGCACCACCAACATGGGAACCCTGATCGAGCTGACCTATAAAGCGGAATTCCCGCAGAATGTGATCTCCAAAGAATTTCTGGATGAGATCCGCTCCCGCAACGGCAATCTGAATGTACTGATCGGCAGTTTTTCTGAGAAAGAAAGTCTGTAATTGAGAAAGAAAGACTGCATTAATGAAAGGATTTTACTTATGAAGAGAAAATATCTATGGAGACGACTGGGACTGGTATCCCTGCTGACCCTGGCGCTGGCCGGCTGCGGCACTGCCTCCGCCTCTGCGACCTCCTCTGACAGCGCCGTGGAAACAGCAGCTGCCGCAACAGAGAACAGCACAGAAACCACAGATGCTGCGCAGGAAAAAGGAGCGGACGGCAATACTTCCGCCACCCACAGCCTTCCTGCAGCAGATACAGAAAACGCGGTAAAGATCGATCTTTCCGCTGCAGCTTCTGCAGAAGGCTGTACCTGGAAAGACAATACCCTGACGATTGAAAAAGCAGGCACCTATCTGCTGTCCGGCAGTCTGGAAGGACAGATCTGCGTGGATGCCGACAGCGAGGATACCGTGATTCTGCTGCTGGACGGCATCACCCTGACCAATGCGGATGCAAAGGCGATCTATGTGGAAAATGCGGACGAAGTCTCCATCCAGACAGTAGCAGGCAGTGAAAATACCGTCACCAGCGGTACAGAAACAGAGATTCCCACCGTGCAGAATACCCAGCATACTTCCAATGACAGTTTCGGAATGTCCCGGCCCGGAGAGCAGACTTCATCTGAAAGTACAGACCAGACCGGAACTGCGGCAGATGAAAGCAGTACAGAAAATACAGAGGAAGAGGAAGATGCCAAAGGCGCTGCCATCTACGCAAAGGACGACCTTTCCCTGGGCGGCAGCGGCAGCCTGACTGTCAATGGCTACAGCAACAACGGCATTGCCACAAAGAATGATCTTTATATTGCTGAGGGCACCGTCACAGTCAATGCCGTAAACCACGGTATCAAGGGAAAGGATTCCCTGACCATAGATGGCGGTACCATCACAGTGACTGCAGGAGCGGATGCTCTTCATTCCAATGACACTGTTCTGATCTCCGGAGGGGAACTCACACTGACTGCAGCAGATGACGGTATCCATGGGGACAATTCCCTGACCATCAGCGGCGGCACGGTGACTGTCACAGAATCCTATGAAGGAATCGAAGCCAATCAGATCACCATCTCCGATGGCAATGTCACAGTGTACGCAGAGGATGACGGCATGAATGCCTGCGGTGGCAGCGGCTTCGGCGGCATGGGCGGCATGCACGGCGGCCCCGGCATGCAGCAGACCTCTGATACAGACAGCAACGCAGCGGAAAACGGAAACTCTTCCGCCACAGACAGCAGTGCAGCGGAAAGCAAAGATGCCTCCGCCACAAATAGCAGCGCAGCGGAAAGCAAAGACGCCTCCGCCAAAGATAGCAGCGCAGCGGAAAGCAAAGACGTCTCCGGATCTGAAAACACGGACAGACAGGATGCAAAAACCGGAGATTCGCAGGAGTCAGAAGAAGCTATGCCCACCCTGACCATTTCCGGCGGCACCATCTACGTAAATGCTGATGGAGACGGACTGGATTCCAATGGAGATCTGCTGATCAGCGGTGGTCAGATCCTGGTGGAGGGTCCCACCAACAGCGGCAACGGCGCTCTGGATTCCGGTATGGAAAACGGCGGCAGCTGTGCCATCAGCGGCGGCACCATTACTGCCATCGGCGCCTCCGGTATGGCAGAGACCTTTGACAGCAGTTCCACCCAGTGCTCCTTTGCCTATACGCTGGATACCGCCATCGCAGAAGGTGACACCGTCTCTGTCAGCGACAGCAGCGGCAATACCCTCTACACCTTCACAGCCACCAAGTCTGTAAATCATGTGATCTTCAGCACTCCTGAGATGACAGACGGAGAAACCTATACCCTGGCAGTGGGCGACAACAGCTATGAGATCACACTCGACGGCACTGTCACCTCCAATAGCAGCAGCAATGGCGCCTTCGGCGGACAGGGCGGCGGTCACCATCAGGATATGGGGCAGGGCGGCGGCACCCGCCCGGAGGACAGCAATGCCGGATCTTCTGACGATACTTCCGACACCAATGCGGTGCCCGACAACAAACCGGATGGGGATTTTGACCCGGATCAGAAGCCGGAGGACCTGGATCCCTCTGACATGCCGGAGGATTTTGATCCCGGGCAGACACCCCCGAATGCGCAGGCCGCCGGAGGCACAGAGGCAGTATGATCCCGGAGGGCACTTTCCTTCCAAATCTCACTGAAAAAGCACAGCTTGACAAACAGATGTCTGCTGAATTATTATGTAGACATAAAGAAGCACTGCAACAAGCGGTTGGCTTATTCGGGTTGTTTTTTATTTGACAACCGTCACTTGCCAGAGTGGCGGTTGTTGCTCTTTACAATGATCGTTACAGTAAAACTGCCGATGTGCAATGTAATTCGCATAGGATCACCTCCTTTCGGATATGATCGCCAACCGCCTGCGCTTTGCAGTGCTCCTGTCCCCTGCGGGGGACTTTTTTATTTTATTTGATTTTTTGAATTATGTCAACCTTCTGTCTTCCTGCTCTCCAGATAAGCATAGATCTCCCGCTTGCCAACTCCACGATCGACAGCCACCTGCTTCATGCTCTCCTTTCGGGACAATCCCTCCGACAGATACTTCTCCATATGCTCTTCAATGCTCATCTGCTTCCAGGCCTCCCGGCTCTCCTGCTGCCGCTGCTGCAGAGAGATACCATCCAGGACCAGTACACATTCTCCCCGGGGCTCCTCCTCTGTATAATGAGCCACAGCCTGGGCAAGGGTCCCGCGGTAAGCTGTCTCATGCTTCTTGGTCAGTTCCCTGCAGACAGAGATCCTCCGCTCCTCTCCCAGTACTTCCGCCAACTCCTGCAGGGTCTTCCGCAGGCGATGGGGCGCCTCATACAGTACAATGGTGCGGCTCTCCTGCTGCAGATCTGCCAGTACCGCAGCCCGTTCTTTCTTCTCTCTGGGCAGAAAGGCTTCAAAAGCAAAGCGTCTGGTGGGCAGGCCGGACATGGTCAGGGCCGTGATGCAGGCGGCAGGTCCCGGCAGTACGGTGACTTTTAACCCGGCCTCAATGCACATCTGCACCAGCTCCTCCCCGGGATCGGAGATCCCCGGACAACCTGCATCCGTGATCAGAGCGATGTTTTTACCTGCCTGCAGCTGTTCCACCAGCTTATGGCCCTTGTCGATCTTGTTATATTCATGATAGCTGGTCATGGGGGTGTGGATATCAAAATGATTCAGCAGTTTCATGCTGTTTCTGGTATCCTCCGCCGCGATCAGATCCGCTTCCTTCAGGGTCCGGATCACCCGCAGGGTGATATCCTCCAGATTGCCAATGGGCGTCGCGCATAAATATAAAATCCCGGCCATTCCATGCCTCCTTGTTTCGCATCCCGGCCTTCACGCAGGATCTCATGCTCTCCCTGCGCATCTTCCGGAACCCGGTCATAGATCTCTTCCCGAACCCCGGAAAGATTCCATGCATACTGTCTTTCCTTTGCGTTCGGTTTCCCCTGTCGTCAAAGATCTGCCTTATTTCTTACTTTTCTTCCATGCCGTAGATCTCCAGGATCTCCCGGGTATATATCCCCGGTCTTTCGTAGACCACCAACGGTTTTTCCACTGTGATCCTGGAATTTCCGCCTTTTCTGGCCTCCAGCAATACCATGTTGGGCTCCCGGTCTGCATAGGGATGCACCAGCCGCATGCGCTTTGGCTCCAGACGGACCTCCATCAGCTCCTTCATGATCTCGGCAAGACGGAAAGGTCTGTGCACGAGGAAGAGCCTGCCGTTTTCCTTCAGGACCGCAGCAGCCTGCTGCGCCAGGGCCCGGAAGGTCATGGTCACTTCATGGCGGGCGATCTTCTTTGCGTCATCTGTATTGGTCAGACCATGCTGCCCGATCATATAAGGTGGATTGCTGACCACCACTTCAAAAGAAGCTGAGCCAAAGATAGACTCAGCTTCTTTCAGATCTCCTCTGACGATACGGATCCTGTCTTCCAGATGGTTGTAGCGGACACTGCGTTCTGCCAGATCCGCACTGCGTTCCTGGATCTCCAGACCTGTAAAGGATTGTCCCCGGGTCTTAGCTGCCAGAAGAATGGGCAGAATGCCATTGCCGGTACCAAGGTCCAGTACTTTCTCCCCGGGACGGACCTGCGCAAAATCCGCAAGCAGCACCGCATCCATGCCAAACCGAAAGCCGCCTGCCGCCTGCAGGATAAAATAGCCGTTCTGCAGATCATCCAGAGTCTCGTCCTCAGCGAGCATCAGTTCCTGCTCTTTCATGCTTCCGTCTTCTCCGTCTGCTTCTGATGTCCACGGTTTCTCCTGTGGAATCTGCGGCGGTCCCGACCGCCTTCACCGGTCTGCTGGGCCTGCTCACCGCCGCTCTGTCTGTTCTGGGCATTGCTCTTGCCCTGGGCGTCCTTTTCCCCGTTTTTGTGAGGTCTTCTTCTGCGCTGCTCGTGATCGCGGCTGTTTTTCTCCCGGTCGGCGGATCCACTCTGCATCCGGTCTTCTCTCCGGCCATTTTCTCTGCCGACCTCGTGATCCCGGCTCTGACTGCGCTCCCGGGACTTTTTGGGATTTCGTCCCTTTTCGGTATTTTTTTCCGGATTTTTCCCGGCAGTCTTCTCTGCCGGTCTCTCCGTCTTCTTTTCTTTCTTCTCTTTCTTCTTCTTTTCCGGTCTGCTCTCTCTTGCTTCCTGCTCCTCTGCAGGACCGGCTTCCTCCCGTCCTTTTCCTTCCGCTTTGCTGCGTTTCTTTTTGGACTTGGGGATCAGCTCCAGATCGTCCACAGCGTACTCAACGATCTGCTTTTCCTCTCCATTTTCCAGCAGGACACGGACATTCTGCCGCAGGATATTGATGCCGGCAACCTCCCCTTCCTCACCGGTGGGGGTAATGGCAGTATCTCCCAGCTTGGGCATCTTCTTATTCAGATACTCATAGGTATCCTGCTCATTTTTCAGGCAGCACATCAGCCTGCCGCAGGTACCGGAGATCTTGGTGGGATTCAGGGAAAGATTCTGCTCTTTGGCCATCTTGATGGAGACCGGCGCGAACTCGGAAAGATAAATGCTGCAGCAGAGAGGCCGGCCGCAGATGCCGATGCCACCCAGGATCTTTGTCTCATCCCGGACACCGATCTGCCGCAGCTCGATCCTGGTGCGAAATACCCCCGCCAGATCCTTGACCAGTTCCCGGAAGTCCACTCTGCCATCTGCCGTGAAATAGAACAGAACCTTATTGTTGTCAAAGGTATACTCTGCATCGATCAGCTTCATTTCCAGCCCGTGCTCACGGATCTTCTTCTGGCAGATACGGTAAGCTTCTTTTTCCTGCCGGCGGTTCCAGGCTTCCCGGTCCTCGTCCTCCTCTGTGGCGATGCGGATGGTCTCCCGGAGGGGCTGCGTCACAGAATCATCGGTTACTTCATGAGGCGGAAGAATGACCTTGCCGAACTCCAGACCTCTGGCTGTTTCCACAATGACATGGTCACCTCTTTTGATGTCCAGATCCATGGGATTGAAATAATAGATCTTCCCCACATTGCGGAAGCGTACGCCTATAATCTTTATCATATATCTATTTCCTTTCAGGATACTGTTCTGAAACAGGACTGTTTTTTCTTGCATTACATTGGGTAATCATACCATTTGTCCCGGAAAATCTCAAGGGGCTCCCGATTTCAGCAGAAACGTCCGGACTCCCGCAGAACTTCCAGGGCGATCTGCTGCCCTGTCATCAGACTGCTTTTGCGGATCCATTCCTCTCTGGTGTGGCAGCCGCCGCCTTCATAGACGCCGCAGCAGACAGCCGGAATCCCCAGAGACAAGGGGATATTGCAGTCTGTGGACCCGGCGGTGCAGATCACCTCCTGACTGCTCTGCTCCTGCAGGATCTTTCTGACCCGCTCTGTCAGCTCTCTCATGGCCTGCTCCGGCACCTCTCCCCTGCAGGGGCGATCCCCCAGACAGACGGCGCATACCTGCACGCCCTCTCCATTATGCTTCTGCAGGATCCGGTCCAGCTCCCTCTGCATGGCTTCCAGCTCTGCCTTGTCCTGCGAGCGGAATTCATACAGGATCTCGCAGTGCTCCGCAATGGAATTGACCGTACTGCCGCCCTGAATGGTTCCCACATTGTAGGTGGTATGCCTGCCGGGCACCTGCACTCTGTACAGTTCTGTGATCAGGTCTGCCATTTCCGCAATGGCATTTTTCCTGCCGAAATCCCGGTAGGAATGTCCGCCCCGGCAGTCCATGCTGATGCGGTACCTGCGGGAGCCCACAGGAATGGTCAATAGTGTACGCATATCGTGATGGTCAAAGGCGACATGCTCCCAGATCCTGTGATCCCGGAAGATCTGCCGCATGCCCTTCAGATTGCCAAGACCCTCCTCGCCGGAATTGAAAACGATCAGCAGAGGCTGCTCCGGCTGCAGGCCCTGCTCCAGAAAGCAGGCCGCTGCCATCATCAGATTGACCACGGATGCGGTATCATCCCCGATCCCCGGCACATGGATCCTGTCCTCATCTTCTGTCAGCGGAAGCGGATCCCTGTCCTCAAAAACAATATCCGTGTGGGCGGAGACCAGCACATAGGGCGTCCCCTCTCTGCTTCCCCAGGGCCAGACTACATTTCCCGCCTGATCTATGAACACATTTTCCGCCCCTTTTTCCAGCAGCCAGCTGCGGATCCATTCTGCTCTGGCCTGCTCCTGTCCGGAAGGCGCAGGGATCACCGCCAGTTTTCTCAAAAGTTCCAGTGTCTCCTCCATATGAGACACTGCATATCGTTTTATCATTCCCTTTCCTTTCCCCGGGTGGATCCCGACTTCGGATACGTAAGTCCATGGACCGGAAATGGGCATTGAAAACCCTTCCTGGTTTTCTGCGAACATTTTCAGGCTGTGACAGCACAAGAGGCTGCAGCTCCCAAGAACCGCAGCCCCGTTTTTCTTTTTAATAGTCACGCATGGTCATGAACAGCAGCTCCATGGTCAGTTCAAAATTGACATTGGCACGAAGTCTGGCCACTGCGGTACTGATGGCATCCAGGATTGTCTGAAGGCCTTCATAGGAGCTGACCACCGCACGGGCCTTGATGGCGTCGATCTCTTCCCGGAAGATCAGACCATCGATCTCCTTGGTGGCCTTGTACATGAGGACATCCCGGAACCAGAGGGTATACAGCTCCAGGTGTTTGAAGATCTCCCCTTTGTCTCTGGGCAGAGCCGCCAGCCGCTCCACCTGCTCAAAAGGTGCTGTATCCTTTGATCTTTTCAGGATCTGAACCGCTTCCTGGGTCAGTTCCGAGAAAACCTCATCATCTGAAAGCTCCAGAGCTTTTCCAATACTGCCCTGGGCAAAGGAGGCCTGAATCCCTGCCTGATACTCCGGCAGATGCAGACGTTCCTTCAGGTATTCCCGGATCAGGCGGTCACCCACAGGCTTCAGCCGAAGCTCCACGCAGCGGGACAACACAGTGGGAAGCAGGGCTTCCGGATTGTCTGTCATCAGCAGGATCATGGCATAGGCCGGCGGCTCTTCAATGGTCTTCAACAGCGCATTCTGGGCCTGGGGCGTCATCATCTGGGCATCACTGATCAGATAGATCTTATAAGGTCCCTGATAAGGACGGATGGAGGCATTCTCCACGATCTGCTCTCTTACCTCGTCCACGCCGATGGAATTCTGTTTGGCCCGGATCAGGGTAATGATATCCGGATGGCTCTTGGCCAGAGCTTTTTTGCAGGAACTGCATTTCATGCAGGGTTCGATCCCCTTTTCCTCACACTGCAGGGTCATGGCGAAGAGATTGGCCATCAGCTTTTTGCCGGAGCCCTGCTGTCCGCTGAACAGATAGGCATGTGACACCTTGTCATGGCGTATGGAATTCTGCAGGTGCTCTATGATCTCATCCTGCCCTACTACACTTTCAAATCCCATTGCTGTCCGGTTTTCCATGGTATCACTCCTTTCCATGTGTGACCCTTCCGTCATCTGCAGACACTTCTTTCGGATCTTATGGTTCTCAAAATTCCCATCGTACCCCATCTCGTAAAACATCACGCCTTACGACAATTCTCCTCATGCAGGAGACCACCACTGAAACAGGCTACAGTACGACAAAGCATTTGTGTTTTTCGATTCTCATTCTTCAAAAACAGAAGAAAACACGATATTGGGAAGTTTTAATTTCAAAATGATCGTTTCTTAATAGCTGATTATAACACAGATAAAGGCAGAAAGCAAAAAATGTCTGTACTTCTGCCTTTCTGCCCTAAAATGAAATTTTCAATTTCATCTTCCTGAAGCGCGGTAGATCTTACCTCTGCACGCTTAATGTTTCCTCTTTCATATGCCTGCTCCGGGATTCTACGCTTCGGCGATCTGCTGCCGCAGAAACGCGACCAGCTGCTCGTAGCATTCCTCAGGTGTGCCATTGTTGCTGAAGCGCCTGGTAATACCTGCAGCAGCCAGCTTTTCCTCAGAGAAATCCTCACAATCTGCCAGAAATCGCCGGCACATCTCCTGATACCTGGGGTGTTCCTGACTCCGCTCCCGCTGCAGAGCCCTCTGCAGCCGCAGACCATCCTCTGTTTCTATGAGAATGGGGCAGACAGTTTCCGCCCCATAGTAATCCCGCAGCCTGACATAGGACTCCGGCGTGCCCATGCCCAGCACAAACTGGGTCTTGGGAGAAACCCGGCCTTCATCCGCAGTAAAATAATACCAGGGCCCATAGACCGTGTTGTAGCAGCGCTCTTCGATCAGCTTTTCTTCCTGCTTCAGCTGCGCCAGCTTTCCTTCATCCGTAAAAAAATACTCCCGGCCATTCTTTTCACCTTTGCGGATGGGGCGGGTCGTATACAGGACCAGAGGCACCAGGCCCAGGTCCTCCTGTTCCAGCAGATGGTGATAGATCCTGTCCTTGCCGGAGGCGCTTTTTCCCATCAAATAAAAGAGTTTTCCCATCTTTGTTATCAGGGACCCGTCAAACATCCCGGACATCCACGGAATCCCAAGCTCCTTCTATTACTCTCTTGTCAGTTTCTTCATCCACTTATAGGTACGGAACCGCATCAGCACAAAGGGTACCTTGAAGATCTGATCCGACTGGGACATCAGTACGACCCAGACCACCGGCAGCTTCCACCAGAAGGCACTGCAGAAGGACAGGGGCACCGTCAGAGCCCAGGTCACGATCATATTGAGCCAGAGGGTGAACTTTGTATCGCCGCTGCCTCTGATGATACCGGTCAGTACCGGCATCTGGAAGCTCATTGGCACCATAAGGAATGCCATCAGGATCAGCAGCTGATCTGCCATGACATAGGCCGTGCTGGACAGATCGTAGGTGCTGAGCAGGGGCGTATGCAAGGCAAAGAGGATCGCTCCCAGCAGCAGACCCAGCAGCAGATCGATCACGCAAAGGGTCCGGCCTTCTGCCTTGACTTCCTCCATATCTCCACGGCCGATGGCGGTACCCACCATGACGGTAGAAGCCGAAGCCATAGCCCGGACCACTACCTTCAGATACTGAAAGAAGGTGGTGGCAATGGAATTTGCCGCAATGGCATCTGAACTCAGATGACCCAGAATGGCGCTCTGCAGGGGAATGGATACTGCCCAGAACAGCTCCTGCACAAGGACATTGACTGCCAGCTTCGTGAAATCCCGGCTGATCTCAGGATCTTTGACAAGAGGATTCTCGCTGAAGAGCCGGATTTTTTTGTCCACCTTCAGCAGATAAATGATCACGATCAGCAGTTCCACGCAGCGGGCGATCACCGTACCGATGGCAGCGCCCCGGATACCCAGCTCAGGCAGACCGAATTTACCAAAGATCAGACAGTAGTTGATGCCTGCATTGACCACCAGGGAAACACAGGAAACAATGAAAGCGATCTTTACGGTCTCCACCGTACGCAGGGTAGCGATCAGGGCCTGGGTGACCAGGAACAGAAGGAAGGAGTATTTGACGATGCTCATATACTCGATACCCTGGGCAGCGATCTCCGCGTCCGTGGTAAAAATACTCATCAGCTGTCCGGGCAGAAAACTGCACAGCAGGATGATCAGAACGCCGCCGCCAAACGCCAGCTTCAGGGCACAGCCGGAAACCTTGCGCACCGCTTTGACATCCTTTTTTCCCCAGTACTGGGCTCCCAGGATGACCAGGGTATCGCAGATACCGACGGATAACTGCTGTACCATGAAAAAGATCTGATTTACTGTTGCCGCGCCGGACAGGGAAGCCTGGCCGTAGCTTCCCAGCATCATGTTGTCCGCCATATTGACACTGTAGGCGATGACATTCTGCAGGGAAACGGTCAGAAGCAGCACAAATAACCGTTTGTAAAAGGAACGGTCTTTCGAAAAAAATGATGTGGAAACTGCGCTTGTCATAATTACCTCTCACACAATGATCCGGAGGGGATCTGTTTTCTGTCCTCCGGTCTGTATCATAAAATGCAGTGCCGCGGAAAGCGCGGCAGGACCGTTTATTATAATAGCCCCCTCTGCAGGGAATGCGCAAGAGGCAACTGCAGTGATCTCAAAAAAAGAGCGCTGAAGAGGGCGGAATACGGTCTCCCATACTCCGCCCCTGTAGTCTCTATCCTGATTAATACTCCCTTTCCTTTATCTGTTGTAGCTGCTGCCGAAGCTGAAGCCATTGCTGCCAGAGGAGCCGCCGAACCACTGCTGGAACTGATCATACAGATCATTCATATCGAACTCCTGAGAATCCTGGGAATCTCCGGAACCCTCCTGCGCATCGCTTCCTGCATTCTCCTGACCGGAGCCGTACTGACCGAACATGTCATACAGATCCTGCTCATCCTCGCCGTAGCTGTATTCTTCATAACCCTGGTCGCCGTCTGCCCCCTGCTGATACTGCTGCGCATCTTCCTGGCTGCTGTCCTCTGCACTCTCTGTCTGCAGATCGGAAGCTGCGCCCAGCGTAACGGAGAAGGTCTGCTCTTCATAGGTACCATCGTTGGCACGAAGTACTTTGACCTCTACAGTTTCCCCTTTGGCATAATGGCTGATGGTATCGGACAGATCGGAGCTGCTGCTGATCTCACTGCCGTCAAAGGCTGTGATCACATCACCGGTCATCAGGCCGGCTGCCTCTGCAGCGCTGCCTTCCACGATCTCGCTGATGCATGCGCCCTGGGGAATGCCATAAGCCTGGCTGGCTTCCTCAGATACATCTGTACAGCGCACGCCGAGAGCGCCTGCATTTTCCTCTGTCACTTCCGCTCTGTCGCTGAGCTTCTTCATCTCCTCGATCAGGGGAACTGCTTTGTCCATGGGAATGGAGTAACCCATATTGTCTACGGAAGCTTCCCCATAGGAGGAAGAAGCCTTGGCTTCGTTGATGCCGATCAGCTGCCCCTGCATGTTGAAGAGACCGCCGCCGCTGTTGCCGGCATTGATGGAGGCATCTGTCTGGATCAGTCCTGTGGAAGTAAAGGTATTTCCCTCGTCATCCTGCAGCTGCAGCTCCTTGTCCATGGCACTGATGCAGCCGCTGGTCACGGATTGTCCTTCGCCAAGAGCATTGCCGATGGCTACCACTTCCTCACCCAAAGAAAGATCAGAGGAAGAACCGATCTCGGCTACAGTGATGGCAGACATGGTCTCCTCCGGAATATCCGCGATCTTCACAGAGAGAAGGGCCAGATCATTTTCTGCATCTGTGCCGACCACTGCAGCCCCGCAGGTCTGTCCGTCTGTGAATCCCACGGAAACATCGCTGGCGCCGGAGATCACATGGTTGTTGGTAACGATCAGCAGTTGGGAATCATCGGATTCAATGATCACGCCGCTGCCTGCAGCCTCGCCGTCATATTCCTGACTGCCTCCAAACATGCTGGTGACATGCTGGGTCACAGGGCAGCTGATGGTGACCATGGAGGGCATTGCCTTTTCCGCCACCTCTGCCACGCTGAGCGTCTCACCTGTGGTCTGGGAAGTGGCAACTGCTGTTGTGTCCGTATCCGTGCTCTGTGCGGTAACTGCTGCTGTTTCCGCCACCGGCGTCCTGCTGCTGCCTGCTGCTCCTGTCAGCGCAACACCACCGCAGAAAACTGCAGTGGCTACCACACCACAAAGAGCGCCGGTACCTACGGTAGCCCATACCTTTTTGGGGATCTTAAACTGCTTCTTTGTTTTTACCTCTTCCGGCTCTCTGAAATCTGCTTCCATGCCTCTGTCCTCTTCATCAAAATAGAAATCTTTGTTGTTGTCATCAAAATACTGGTTCATGTTTTCCTCCTGTATATGTGTGAGTTGTTGATATCCTGTGTGTATTTCTGTCCGGATCTGTATTTCACCGGATTCCATCATATTTTTTTCCCATTCCTGTGTCGTGCCGGAATGTTTCCCGGGCTTGCTTTCTCACCTGAATGCGGATCTGACCGGACTTACGAGGTTTCCTGCCGGTCGGCCTTCGTTTGCTCTGGTAATAGAATAGCGGGAATTTGTGTCCTGTTTTTTGAAGGTCTGTGAAGGAATTCTGGTAAATCTGTGGGCAATCTGTGAAGTCCTGCCCCTTGCATCCGGAGCGGCAACTGCCTATACTGACAGAGATGGCACTCCATGGCTTCCCATGCAGGCGGAAAGATCCCGGCTGTATCGGCAGATGGCATCCGGGAGTAAATCGGCCCACATATAAGGAAACATCATGAAAAAGAAAGAATGGATCATGATCACAGGCATTCTGTGCATCAAAAAAGCTGACCTGCAAAGTCAGCTGAAGAAAACATATGAAAAACTGGGATACACTGTCATATTCACGGAAGACACGGAAGATCTGCCGGCTGAAGAACTGCCAAACGGAGAACCGGCGGAAGCACAGGATCCCTCATCCGGCAGCAAAACCACGTCCTATCGCAGGGAAACTGCATGGCAAAATGAAGCGGGATATCCTGCATCTGAAAACAAAAATGAAAAACTGCTGGTGATCAGTCTGGAAGAGACAGTTCCGGAGCAGAAGAACTTTCCGGCAAAGTTTCCTGCGGGTGTTGCACAGAGAGACAGCTTCTCCGCTGTTTTCTGCCTGCGCTTTGCAGAGAATGGCCTTCCTCTGCAGGAAACAGATCCCGTTTCTCCCGTCCTTGCCTTCTGGACAGGCCATCCCCATCTGCGGGTGATCCCCGGGCGCAATGGAGAGGAGCAGCTTCGCCTGCTGCAGGAAGAGATCTCCTGCTTTCTCGGGGAACCGAAACCCCTGGAGATCGAGCGGAAATACCTGATCCGGAAACCGGATCCTGACATGCTCCTGCGCTATCCCTGGTGCGGTATGGCCGGGATCGTACAGACCTACACCCACGACAGCCAGGGACAGCCCATTCGTCTGAGGGCCAGAACTGTCGGCAGCGACTGTCTGTACTTTGAGACCCGCAAGATCCCTGTTTCTCCTGTCAGCCGGATAGAAGTGGAACGCCGGCTCACAGAAGCGGAATATCTGACTCTGCTGCAGGCGCCTTCCCCCGCAAAGCGCCAGCTGCAGAAAGACAGATACTGCCTGGTTTACGAAGACCAGTATTTTGAGATCGATCTTTACCCCTTCTGGGAGGAGCAGGCCTTTCTGGAGATCGAGCTCCGCTCTGAAGACCAGGAGATCCGTTTCCCGGATTTTCTGCAGGTCATCCGTGAGGTGACCACAGACCTGTCCTATCGGAACTATGCCCTGGCAGAAACCTACAATTGTCTGAAAAACTGACATGACGCCGTTTCAGGGACACCCGGAATCACCACATTTTGTGATCCGGATGCCTGATTACGCTTTGTTCTCGTCAAGATAAAAAACCCCATGGTATGTCGCGTACCACCACAATTCTATGATACCTGCGCCTGACTTCCGCGGTTTATTCCGGCGTGAATGCACTGTCACAATAAGTGCAGTGACTGAGCCGGTCCGTGTTGGGCGCACCGCAGTTGGGGCATACAGCAGGCCAGTTGCCGCGCATCTGGGTATAGCCTGCACTTCGATCATAATTCTGCGCTGCCTCCGCATTCGCCTGCGCCTGGGCCGCTGCTGCAGCTGCTGCCAAAGCTGCGGCTGCTGCCGCACCTGCAGCTGCGCCCATGGGATCACGCCTGGGGGGTGGCGGCGGTGTAGGCCTGCCATAGCCGCGAGGCGGTGGCGGCGGTGTCGGTCTGCCGTAACCGTGAGACGGTGGCGGCGGTGCCGGTCTGCCGTAGCCGCGGGGCGGCGGTGGTGTGCCGGGTCCTCCCGGTCTGTGGTGAGGCGGCGGCCCTCCCGGTCCTCCTGCACGATGAGGCGGTGGTCCTCCCGGTCCTCCTGCGCGATGAGGCGGTCCTCCCGGTCTGCCGGGACCGCCCGGTCCTCCTGGTCCTCCTGGTCCTGGTGCCATAGCTTATCTCCTTTCCTCAAAAAACTGCCGCCTCAGGCGGCATACTCTCCTGTTTCTCTTTCTGCATGTGTTCTGCTCCAAAACCTCATGGCTTCAGTTCCGGTAAATACGCAGAAACTTTTCTTTATTTCATGTGTACTCTGTCCTGGAATCTTATGCCTGCAGCAGCTTCTCCACCGGCTTCTGCAGTCTCTTCTGGAAAAATTTTACCACAAATCCCGTCAATACAGCAGCGATGATGGTGCCTTCCCGGGTTCCCTGAATACTGCCGCCGAAAAGCAGCAGAGAAAGGACGATAGCCAGAGCCACACAGGAAATATCAAATACTACCTTGACATTGCCAAAGACCAGATGCCGCTGATCGCTGATGGCCTTCACAAAGGCCTCCCCTGAGTTCATGATCACATTTGCAATGACGGATAGGCTGATACCGAAAGCCAGGACGCAGGTTCCCGCCAATACCAGCAGGATCTGTACCGGATAAGCCGGCACCGGGATCATCCCGGCCAGCCATACACCGAAATCCGTGAACCAGCCAAAGACCAGAGACAGGGGGATCTGCAGCAGCTGGATCAGTTGGAACTTTCTGCGAAGGATCAGGATCTGCCCCAGCAGCAGTACGCAGTTCCAGATCAGCAGCCAGTAACCCAGGGACAGGGCTGTGATCTTCAGACTCATGACATTTGCCACGGAAGAAATGGGAGAAACGCCCAGGTCTCCTCGCCGGGTGATGGCTACGCCCAGCCCCGAAAAGAAAAGACTGATGATAAACAACAGGTATCTTCTGGCAATCTCTCTACCCCTCATGGTATGACTCCTCTCCTTCTTCATGGGAGATCCCTGCACACATGCATGTCTGGATGCCGCCGCCTCTCCCTGAGCGGCTGCACCTCCATAATATTTCTGACGCCACTGATTTCATGAGCAAGCTTAACAGCCAGCGCTTTGTACTTGTGGTCGTACTTTTGTGTCATGTTCGGACACCACCTTATCCTCTTACGTACCCGGCAGATCTACAGCAAATGAAGGTACGCAAAAAACAGATCCAGATACTGCTGCTCCACCTCGGCAAAGGGCTCCACTTCATAGTGGAACTCCACCATCATCCGGGGCTGCTCCCGGTCCTGAGGCTCCCGCAGCAGGTCCCGGATATCAAAGTACAGCAGATCGTCATCGATCTGTTTCAGCTGCTTCTGCTCCTCCACTGTCAGGTCACTGCCCAGATATTTGGTATAGATCACGGACAGGATCCTGTCCTCATACGCTGTATAAGTGGGAATCTCCTTTTTGAAAGGCCGCGGCACATCGGAAAGATAACACTCCCCTGCATCGTGCAGCAGGCAGGCCAGCACCATGCGGGGGGAATACCCTCTGGCTTTGGCCTCTCTGGCACAGCGAATGCAATGCTGGCCTACAGAAAAGAACTGCTGCACCTGGCCGTTGCCCCTGCAGATCAGGGACAGGGCGTGGGCGATATCATGGATGTGGACATCCTCTGCTTTCGGCTCTGTGGGGTAGAAATGTGTCCCACCATAAGTTGTAATATATTCCGGCATAACGTTTCACCTTCTCTGTCAGCGATCCCACTTGTCGCAAAGGGCATTGATCTGATCCGCAAATTTTGCCAGATCCTTGTTGGCCCCTTCCCTGTTGCGGAGGATCACAGCTCTCAGGCGGTCGCAGGCTGCCACAAGACGGTCAAATACAGAGGAGGTCCGCTTCTGCGCTTTCTTCTTCACTGCCTTTCTGCGGCTGCCATGGATCAGGCAGGCATTTGCTTCCAGATCATAGACATCTCCGCTGTAGGGTGCTTCTGCTGCCACGCCCAGAGTGGTGGTCAGATGTTCCGCAAAATGATCCGTGACCTCATCCTGTCCGTGGACCACAAAGATCTGTTTGGGCTTCTCCTTCATGGCAGCCACCCAGGCTGTCAGATGATCCCGGTCCGCATGACCGCTGATACCGGGCAGGCGCAGGATCTCCGCTTCCACATGAATGGTCTCGCCGAACAGCCTGACCTCCGTGGCACCATTCAGCAGGTTGTAGCCCAGGGTACCGGGCACCTGATATCCTACAAAGATCACGCTGCACTCCGGACGCCAGAGGTTGTGCTTCAGGTGGTGACGGATCCGTCCTGCCTCGCACATGCCGGAAGCAGATATGATGACAATGGGTTTTTTGATAAAGTTGATGGCCTGGGAATCCTGACTGGTGACAGAAGTCTTCAGCCCGGGGAAACGCAGGGGATTGTTGCCGCTGCGGACCAGCTCCAGGGCTTCCTTCCGGAAGCATTCCTCCACCTGGTCATTGAAAATACCGGTGGCCTCCACAGACAGGGGGCTGTCCACGTAAACTTCAAAATCCTGGTTGATGCTGACCAGATGCTCCGCCTTGATCCGGCGCAGGAAAAAGAGCAGCTGCTGGGTCCGGCCTACGGAAAAGGCCGGGATCACCACATTGCCGCCTCTGGCAAAGGTCCGCTCCAGTACACCGGCCAGCTCCACCGCATAATCCGGTGCCGGCTCATGCAGTCTGTCGCCATAAGTGGATTCGATCAGCAGATAATCCGCTGCCTCCGGCAGCTCCGGATCCCGGAGCATGGGCTTTCCGCCGTTTCCGATATCTCCGGAGAAGATCAGAGTCCGGGTCACCGGTTCTCCACCTTCCACAGGCTCCGTGATCTTCATCTCGATGAAGGAAGACCCCAGCAGATGTCCCGCATCCCGGAAACGGATCTCCAGTCCCTCACAGACGCGAATGGTCTCCCCATAGGGACAGGGAACAAAATGTCCCATGGTCTTCTCTGCATCCTCCACGGTATACATGGGCTCTACTTCCGGCTGCCCCGCACGCATAGCCTTTCTGTTCTTCCATTCCGCCTCCTGCTCCTGGATGTGAGCACTGTCCTTGAGCATGATATTGCAGAGCTTCGTGGTGGCGTTTGTGGCATAGATCTGCCCCCGGAAACCTCTGGTATACAGAAGGGGAAGACAGCCGGAATGGTCAATGTGCGCATGGGTCACAAAAACGTAATCGATCTCCGACGCATTCACAGGCAGTTCCTGATTTTCATAGATATCCGCTCCCTGCTCCATGCCGCAGTCCACCAGGAAATGCTTGTCTGCAAATTCCAGATAATGGCAGCTGCCGGTAACCTCGTGAGCCGCACCGATAAATTCTATACGCATAATGCCTCCTTTCCGGACAGGTCAGTCCTCCTCCGTCTCCTCTATGATCAGTTCCTTGATAAATACTTCCCTGCCGCTCAGCAGCTCGATCCGCAGGGAAGCGCAGACCGGGCATCGGAACTGATGCTCCGATGGGTGAAATTCTGTCCGGCACTCCCTGCATCTGCCCAGGGCCGGCACTCTCTCCATCTGCAGACCGGCGCCTTCCAGAAAAGTACCTTCCACGGCCATGGGGAAAACATCCCTGGCAAACTCCGGCAGAAAGTCACTCAGTTCGCCGACCTGCAGCACGATGGTCTCCACTTTTTCGATCTGCTGCTCCCGGCAGGTATGTTCAATTGTCCTTATCATCTGCTTCAGCACACTCAGTTCATGCATAACTCGCCCTCTGCTTCAACTCTCACCGCCAGGTCCTGCAGTGCTCTGTCCCATATGCTTCCGCATCTCATGTACCATATATTCACCATAAGTTCCGCCGGATGTCCTTCTGTCCCGTGTGTTTTCGGATCTCGTACTGCCGTGGCTCTCACTGCAAAATTCTTGCCATTTATGTTGAGAAATGGTAGAATCACTTTGTTTATACAGAATATCATATAATAATTCGGAGGTGTTTACCATGCCAGTATGGGGTTGGATCTTAATTATCGCAGCCATCGCAGCAGGTATTCTCATCGCCCTGTATTTTGCAGGCAAGAGGATGCAGAAAAAGCAGGACGAGCAGCTTGCGCAGATGGACGCCGCAAAACAGACAGTACAGATGCTTGTCATAGACAAAAAAAGGGTACCCATGAAGGAATCGGGGCTTCCAAAGGAAGTGATCGCAGAGTCCGCAAAGAAACGCCGTACCCGCAACATGAAGGTCTATGTAGTCAAAGGCAAGGTCGGACCAAGGATCATGTCCTTCATCACAGAGAAGGAAACCTTTGAGATGATCCCCGTGAAGAAGCAGATCTCTGCCACGGTCAGCGGTCTCTTCATCATGAATGTCAAGGGTGTCCGCACCAAGCTGAACCCCACATCCAAGCAGCTGAAGCAGCAGAAGAAGGCTACAAAGCAGAAAAACAGCAAATTCGAACAGATGCTCAGAAAAGGCCGCGGCGAGGAGTGATCCTCCGCCATGGGCTGCCCGCTCTGACAGCCGTCAAAGACAAACCGGCAGTTTCCGTCCCGGATCCCTGGTCAGGATTCCAGACAGAGGCTGCCGGTTTCTTTTGATACAACATCCAGTAAAATGTGGCAGTCTGCCACAAAGCTTTCATTGATATCCAGGGCATAATCCACTTCCAGAGAGATCCTGTCCTCTGATTCCTGCAGCTGCAGATTGGTGGCAGAAACCCCCATATTCAGCATACCGAAGGGTGTCTGATAGAAGGACACCGTCTTTTTGTTCTCTTCGAAATGCATCTGCACATTGACAGGACCCCTGCGGATCACTTCCAGAGACTGATCCGAGAACTTCAGGGTATTGTGGGTGACCTCCTGAAAGCCTTCCACCAGATCATCATACAGGACATAGTGATGCCCGTTTTTTCTGTAATATTTACCGGGCGTGACCACTTCCACAGGCTCCATGTCATCATCTTCCTGGATAAACTGCAGCCCGGTAATGGTGACCAGAACTTCTTTTTTCAAATTGCGACTCCTTCTCTTCCGGATCCTTTATGTCTCAATACTCTTCAATGGCGATCTGCTCCGCATGGGCTACCTCGCAGGGTAGGATCTTGTTTGCAAATCTGCAGAAACCTTCCGGCGCATCGCTGGTGAAAAACTGGTATTTTGGCTCAGCTGCCGTTTCTGCACTCCTCTCCAGTCCCTGCTCCTGCAGCAGGCGGCCCAGCGCCCGGGCTGTCTCATAGGCCGGATTGACCAGAGTGACAGACTCCCCTACTACCTTCTGCAGCAGGGAACGGAGCAGGGGATAGTGGGTGCAGCCCATAATCAGGGTATCGATCCCCTTGTCCAGCAGCTCCTGCAGATAGCGAACCGCTACCTGTTCCGTGATACTGTCTTTGGTCCACCCTTCCTCTACCAGAGGTACAAAAAGGGGACAAGCCTTGCCATATACTGTGATCTCCGGATCCCTGCGGCCGATCAGCGCCGGATACAACTGACTCTGTATGGTACTGGCGGTAGCGATGATCCCCACTTTCTTATTTCTGGTGGACTCCACAGCTACGGCAGCTCCCGGTTTGACCACACCCAGCATGGGCAGGTCTGTATCTTTTTCAATGGCATCCAGAGCCAGCGCGCTGGCTGTATTGCAGGCCACTACAATGGCCTTGACTTTTTTGCTCTGCAGGAAACGGGTGATCTGCCTGGAATAGCGGATGACCGTCTCCTGAGATTTGTTGCCGTAGGGAACCCTGGCGGTATCGCCGAAATAGACGATACGCTCCTCCGGAAGATTGCGCATGATCTCCCGGGCAACGGTCAGGCCGCCCACACCGGAATCAAATACCCCTATAGGGGCATTTCTGTCTGCATTATTCATTGCTGTCCGACCCCTTTGCAGTGTTCAGCAAGCGAAGCATATACTCCCTCTGTCCGTCGATGTGCTCTTCTGTCAGAGCAACTGCCCTTCCCTCATCCCGATGACGCAGGGCCTGGCAGAGGCTGTTGTGCTCTTCGATCAGTGACTTTCTTACCTCTTCTTCCTTCAGATATTCCATACGGTAACGGAACATCTGCTCCCGGAGATTGTTCAGCAGCTGCACCAGCCTGTCATTGCCGGTGGCTTCATAGATCATATCGTGGAAATGAACATCCGCTTCTGTCAGGGAGTTCAGATCATTTTCCTGTACGGCCTTTTCAAAGCACGCCGCTGCCTGTATGATCTTTTCCAGCTGCTCTTCTGTGCCTCTGCTGCAGGCCAGCCGGATGGCCAGTACCTCCAGCCCCTTGCGGACCTCCAGCACATCATCCATGTCTTTTTCCGTGATCTCAGCTACCTGAGCGCCCTTGCGGGGTGTCATCTCCACCAGGCCCTCCTGGCTGAGCATACGGATGGCTTCACGGATGGGCGTACGGCTGACACCCAGTCTGCCGGCCAGCTTGATCTCCATCAGTCTTTCGCCGGGCGCCAGATATCCTTCCATGATCGCGCGGCGAAGGGAATAGAATACCACGTCCCGAAGGGGCATATCCTGGTATTCCATCATAAAAGATGCCAATTCATCCTTTTTCATGTTTCTGTTGCTCCTGTTGATAACATCTGCCTCTCTCTTACTTCCGGCGGGGCCCCGGCACGGGCCTGACCGTCATGCAAAATGCGGCAGATCCTTCCTCTTTTACATGGAAAAGCGCTTCCTCCGCCTTTTCCGCTGCATCAAAAATCCCGAATACGGTGGGTCCGCTTCCACTCATACGCGCTCCAAGGGCGCCATGGCGGAGCATGGAAGTTCGGATCTCTTCGATCACGGGGTGCATGGGGACTGCCACAGTTTCCAGCAGATTGCCCATCTTTCCGGCAAGGCCTTCCAGATCTCTCTGGGCCAGCGCAGTCCTCTGTCCTGCAATGTCCGGATGTTTCGTGATCTCTCCCAATCTCAGGTGCGTGTATACATAGGCCGTGGAGACCTCCACGGGCGGTTTGGCCAGAAGAATCGCGCAATCCGGGAGGGGCGGCAAAGCCGTCAGTTTCTCTCCGATCCCTTCTGCCAGCGCAGTACCTCCCATGATGCAATAGGGAATGTCTGCTCCCAGTTTCAGCCCCCGCTGCATCAGTTCTTCCGTGGAAAGCCCCAGAGAAAACAGTTGGTTCATCCCGCGAAAGGCTGCCGCTGCATCTGTACTGCCGCCGGCCAGGCCTGCGGCCATGGGGATCCGCTTTGTCAGATGGATCCGCACACCCTGCTGCAGGGAAAATTCCTCCATCAGCATATGCGCGGCCCGCCAGATCAGATTGTCCTCTCCCAGGGAAAGCCCCGGCGCATCTCCGGTCAGCGCGATACCCGGCTCTTCTGTCTTTTCCATCTCCAGATCATCGTACAGGCTGATACTCTGCATGATCATGGACAACTCGTGATAGCCATCCTCTCTTCTTCGAAGGACATCCAGACCCAGATTGATTTTTGCGGCGCTTGAAATCTTCATGGCACATTCGCTTTCGTCATGTTCTCATTTGTATACAATCCTATAGTATCTTCTCAGAACCAGAATGTCAAGAAGCTGCCGGTTTATGTGTTAGTCTCCTGCAACCGAAGCGGTTCCGGCATCTTTCCGGATCCGGGCATAAGAAAAGCTCCAATCCCTTCGGGGACAGAGCTTTTCAGGCTGTCAATTGTAGATGGTCTGATGGGAATGATAAGTATTGCGATCGATGGGCCGGAATTCATATCCCTGACTCAGATAATACTCAATGATGGTGGGCAGAGCCGCTACTGTGGCTTCGTGTCCCGCGCCGTCGTGGGACAGCAGGACTACATTTTCATAGTAATCAAACTGGCAGGCCGCTGCCGCAAGCTGGGCGGGATCCGTGCAGTCGCCGCCATCGCCGGAGCTGCCGTTCCAGTCAAAATACTGATAACCCCTGGCCTGCACCTCTGCTGCCAGAGTGGTCATGATACCCTGGCAATAATCTGCGGAAATGCCGTTTGCGCTGCCGCCGGGAAAACGGATGAAGCAGGGAACATAGCCGATCTGTTCCTGCACTACCTGCCCGATGGCCTCCAGATCCTGGAAATAGCCTTCCACAGAAGAATATACCGTGGGATAATCATGGCTGTAGGTATGAAGCCCGATGGTATGACCCCGGTCATAGGCTTCTTTGATCAGATAGGCATACTCCGGATTTTCATTTGTCACAAAAAAGGTGCACTTCACATTGTAACGGTCCAGGATATCCAGTACTTCCTCCGTCAGATTGGAAGGACCGTCATCCAGCGTCAGATAAACAACCTTTTCCCCATTGTCTGTATCCGATCCGCAGGGGACGCCCGGCTGCAGAGCGAAATCCGACCGGTCTCCCACATCATAAGTTGTAGTCTGTACAATGGCAGGCGCTGCCTCCGCCAGATCCTCCGCCGGCTGCTCTGTGACCTCTGCCACAGCTTCAGCCGCCGGGGTCTCTGTTGCTTCCGTCTGGGACCCCTGTGTCACTTCCTGTGTTACTTCCGCAATGGCACTGCTCTCATCGCTGGCTGCCGCAGCGCTCTCCTCTGCAGAGGAGGAAGAGGTCGTGCGGGTGATCACCAGGATCAGCACCAGCAATACAACTGCCACCACTGCAATAAAAAGGGTCATCCTTTTCCGCAACTGGGCTACTCTTTTCTGTTTCCATTCCGGCATATTGCCTCTGTTTCCGCTCATTCTTCCTTCCTGTCTCTGTTTTGTACTTTTCTGTTCCGCACCAACGCACAAATTTTATTGCAGTGATCCATCTGCCACTATAAAGCAGCAGATCTGTCTTTCTTCACAGGAGCATCACTCCCCGGAACCTTTCCATATGATTTTTATTCTCTTCTGCATTTCCGGACTCTGCAACCGGATCATACAAGATGCTCTGCCCGGATCCTGCATAGTCTGCTCTCCGGCTATACCGTACAACGCAAAAATTTATTGCAGTAACCCGGCTGCCATCACAGCAGCATCTTCACCGCACCGTATATGCCCGCATGATTCCCAAGATCACACAGACGGAAAGCCGTGTCTCTGGAGGCATGGAAAGCATATTTGCGATAGCTGGCCTCCATCTTATCCAGAAGGAAATCCCCTGCCGCCGACATGCCGCCGCCGATCACAAAGGCCTCCGGATCCACCACGCAGGCAATGGTTGTTGCAGCCTTGCCGAGCAAGGCACAGGTCCGGTCCACCACAGCCAGGGCCGCAGCATCTCCTGCCTTGGCTTCATTAAAGATCTCCTGGGCTGTGAAATCTTTCATCTGTCGCAAAGAGGAATCCACCTCCGGATGCAGCTGCAGATAGCGTTTCATCTGGGTGGCCACACCTTTGGCGGAAGTATACTGCTCCAGGCAGCCCTTCTTGCCGCAGCCGCAGCACTCTGTCTCTTCTTCATTGACGGTAATGTGGCCCACCTCACCGGCTGCGCCATGGAAGCCGGAAATAATGCCATCCTCCGTCACCACACCGCCGCCGACGCCGGTGCCGAGGGTGATCATAACAATGCTCTGAAAGCCCTTGCCGCCGCCCATCCAGAGTTCACCGAGGGCTGCCACATTTGCATCATTGCCGGCTTTTACCCGGAAACCGGTCAGATCCTGCAAGGCACTGACCACATTGAAGGTTCCCCAACCCAGATTGATACATTTAAATACAGTGCCCTCTGCATTGACAGGGCCCGGCACATCCAGACCAATGCCTTCCACCTCTTCTGCCGGGATCTGCTTCCTCTGCAGCATTGCCTTTATCTCAGCCGCAATGTCCGGCAGGATATTTTTTCCATTTTCCTCTGTCCGGGTGGGGATCTGCCACACCTCCAGCAGTGTACCGTCTGTCCGGAACAGACCCAGCTTCACGGTGGTGCCGCCTACATCTACGCCAAAGGCATATGGCTTTCTCTCTGTTTCTGTTTTCAATCTGATACCCCTTTCATCACACAAGTTTGAGACGACTGTTTTCCGTGATCAGTCGTACAGATTTGCAGCGATCTCCGCATCGTCCATGGTATCTGCCGTGTAGAAATAGGACGGGATCCGGATGCTCACTGCCTGTTCACCGTTTGCTGCCGCCGTCAGGGCGCAGATGGTATTGTAACCGATCTCATAGTAGGACTGCACCACTGCACCGTACATGGTGCCGTCTGTAATGGCTGCCTTGATGGCCTCACCGGCATCAAATCCCAGGGCTACAACTCCCTGCATCGGGTCTGCGGAAAGCACTGCTTTATTTTTGTTTGCGGAAAGGATGCCCTCCGAGCTCAGCTGACCCGTGGCTGCAATGCCTGCCAGATCCTCCTCATTCAAAGCTGCGGCAGCCTCTGCCTGACACATCTCCGCTGTGGGCTCTGTAGGAACCTTTACTTCGATCTGCAGCAGCGCCAGCCCCTCTTCCGGGGAACCTGTCTCTGCCGCATCCACAAAATAGTCATTGCCGCTGACTTCCGCCGACACATCGTCCTCTGCAGCCGCGCTGACCAGACCATCAATAAAGCCGGTGCCCCGCTGCTGGTGGGAATCAGACACTGCGTCCTGACAGATCAGAATCACGCGGCTGATGCCATTTGTCTGCATGACCCTTTCCCGGATAGCATTCCACATCTCTGTACCGGCTGTCCTGCCCGCATCATAATGATCCGCAGCGATGGTCGCTGCCACAGTGCCTTCCGGCGCCTTGGTAAAAGCCGTCTCAAAAGCCACCATGGCCACACCCTTCTTTGCCGCATTGCTGAGGCTGGTCTGGCAGGCTTCGGAATCACTGGGATCGATGCCGATGCCGTCATAGTCGCCCTGTACGGCGCTGTTCAGCATATTGACCTGATCGGCTGTATCCACCTCATTGTTGGGACCCTGGGTCTGAATGGTCACACCCAGCTTTTCCGCAGCAGCATCACAGCCTTCCATCAGGGCATTCTTGTAGCTGCAGGAAGTGGACTTCAGCAGAAGGGAAAAGCTGTAGGCCTCTTTTGCTGTCAGACCCTCGTAAGCATCTGTATCCTCTGTGTAGATCTCTGCCTGTACATCCGCTTCCGCCAGCTCCGCGCTGTTGATCCCTGTGCCAAATACCACGGCGATCACCATGATCACCGCCAGAATGGCGCACAGGATCAGGATCATCTGTACTGCCGACAATTGTTTTCTTCTTTTCATATTCCATATCCCCCGTTGCTGCATATCACAGCATTCTCAGTATACCACAGTTCAGCTTCATAATACACTGCGAATGCTGTCAATTTCATGGCTAAAAATTTCCCAGTGGGAACTGCGCCCATTTTCCGACTTTGCTCCCCTGGTGCATCATAAAAAGTGCACAGCGAACCCCGATGAGTTTGCTGTGCACATATACCCGCCATTTATCTGAACTTCCTGTATCTCTTTCTTTCTGAAGCAGCAGGCTACACCGCAGCCGCATATACTTTTCCGTCAATCAGCCAATGCGATCTCATGCTCCTCATTCATATACACGATCCGGTCCGCCAGAGTCTCTGCCAGCCGGTCATTGTGGGTGGAAAGGATCATGGTCTTCCCGGCCTTTTTCAGGTCCAGCAGAAAGCCCTCCAGCCATTTCTGGGTCCTGCTGTCCAGTCCTGCCAGAGGTTCATCCATGACCAGCACCTCCGGGTTCATGGACAGGACACAGGCGACCGCTGTTTTCCGCTTCTCTCCGCCGCTTAAATGATAGGGCGGCCGCTCCCGCAGCTTTTCCAGCCCCAGCAGACGGATGCAATCCTCCGTCCTCTGCTGCACCTCCGCTTCCGGCAGGCCCATCTGCCGGGGACCGAAAGCGATCTCATCCTCCACACTGCCGCAGAAGAGCTGAATATCCGCATTCTGAAAAATAAAGCCCACCCGCTGATGAAAGCTTCTGGAGAAGAGAGGATCCTTCATAGCCTTTTCCGTGATCTCCTTTCCATCAAAGGAGAAACTGCCTTCCTCCGGAAAGAGCAGACCGTTCAGCAGACGGAGCAGGGTGGACTTTCCGCAGCCGTTGGGGCCCTGCAGTACCACAGTCTCCCCCCTTTGGATCTGCAGATCGATATATCTGAGGGCAATGTGCCCCTCATAGGCGTAACATGCCTGTTTCAAATCTATGAATGCGCTCATTTTATTGTGCTCCTATAAATCATCTGCGATGGCAGAGATGTTTTCTAAGGCTCTGAAAGATGTTTTCCAAGGCTCGGAAAAGATGTTTTCGCTTCCCACCTTCAATCCTCTCTGCGCGAGCAGCTCACCCGAAAACCGGCTCCGGGTATGGCGGGGCATCTGCGTTTTCATCAACTTTGCTGTGACGGGAAGCGTAAATGTCTTTTCGGAGACATTTTCTAAGGCTCCGAAAAGATGTTTTCGCTTCCCACCTTCAACCCTCTCTGCGCGAGCAGCTCACCCGAAAACCGGCTCCGGGTATGGCGGGGCATCTGCGTTTTCATCAACTTTGCTGTGACGGGAAGCGTAAATGTCTTTTCGGAGACATTTTCTAAGGCTCCGAAAAGATGTTTTCGCTTCCCGTCACCCAGCGACCCGATGAAAACTCAGATGTGGGGTGTTTTTATATCAAAATACTTCTACATTGCAAATTCCAGGAAGAGGAACAGCGTCACAGCACCCCCGCAGAGCAGCAGGCACAGGAGATCCCGACCGGTCAGCCCGGACTTCTCCGGTTTACGATATTCCCCTGTAAAGCAGCGGCAGGTCATGGCCTGATAGGTCTCCTCCGCCATCTGCTGGGACTTCATAAAAGTCACACCCAGAATACCGGAAAAGCTTTTGCTCTGACTCCTGTTTTTTCCCACAGAACGGAGACGCAGGGCCTCCAGAGCTGCCAGGCAGAAATCCCCCAGCATCACAATATATTTCAGGGTCAGATCCAGGGTAAAGATAAACAGATCCGGCACGTGATAGGCCCGCAGTCCTTCCGTGACCCTGTTCCAGGGTGTTGTCGACGCCAGCTGCATGACCAGACACACAGACAGAAATACCTTGCAGGAAATGGTCAGCATGGAGCGGGGACTGCCCAGAAAGACAGCAGGCAGAAGCAGCAGGGCGGAAAAGCAGGCCGCCAGCAGAGCCGTTCTGATGCATTTCAGCAGGGATCCCGCCGGCAGGAAACAGCAGCGCAGCAAGATGCCGGCTGCCATACAGTATACAAAAAACATATTCTGCGCACAGGAGATCAGCACTATAAAAAGCAGGGTATAAAACAGCTTTACGGAAGGAGCAGCACCTCTGCCGCCCCTTCCGTCTGTTCTTGCCTTCTGCAGCACGCTGCCGATGGTCAGTATGGATTTTGTGATAAAGCCGTCCCGGTCTACAGTCGGTCTGTAATCTTCCGGCTGCTGCATCCAGGATGGGATCTCATGATTTTCTTTCATATCCATGATCTCATGTTCTGCACCTGATCATTCATCCAAGCATCTGACAGATGAATACTATCAGCGTTTCCTTTCTTGCCATAACCACATTCTCACGAATGGCTGAAATCTGTCCTGGTCTTCATGCCCCCCGCGATCAGGCGGAAAACAATGATGGCAATGGCCACGCCGATCACCGCGGAAAGGATATAACCGACTGCCTCCGGTATTCCTCCAATGGAATAATCCGGGAAGATCGTGGACAATTCAAAGCCCCCTGTCATGCCTGCCGGTGTATAACCGAGGGAGGCGCCATTGGTAACCACTTCCGCGATCTCATCGGTGCCCCATTCTCCCCAGGCTGTACCTGTGGCCAGAAGTCCCAGCGGTACTGCGCAGATCATGGCTGCCATCAGAATGTAGACAGGTCTGCTGTTTGTTTTTTTCTCACCCACGTGGTCCTTCACCATGCCCGGTGACACCTTGAGGACGAAGGCCAGAATGGCAGTGGTAAAGATCAGCTCCACTGCGCCGAAGACGGTCAGATGACCGATCATCATGGCCGGAATAGAGATTCCCAGACCATAGGGACAGTACAGCGCCTGCCCGGCTGCGTTGGTAAAGAGCATGGGCTGAATGCCGAACTCAATGGCTGCGCAAAGAGCAGCCGCATTGATACCCACATAGGAGCCTATGGCAGCGCCCAGCAGCCGGCCTTTGTCAGAATCCAGCTTTTTGCTGATCAGCCGGTAAATAAAATATCCCAGGAAGGGCAGCACAAAAGCCATATTGAAACAGTTTGCGCCGAATGCCAGGATACCGCCGTCACCGAACAGCAACGCCTGGATCAGCAGGGCAATAGTTACGGAAATGCAGGCTGCCTCCGGCCCCAGCAGGCAGGCGATCAGGGTGCCGCCCACAGCATGTCCTGTGGTGCCGCCCGGCAGAGGCACATTGAACATCATGCCCAGGAAAGAGAAGGCTGCGCCCACGCCAAGCAGGGGCATACGACTCTTGGGAATCTCATTCTTTACTTTTTTCACACTGTGGATCCAGACCGGCACCATGGCTGCAGTCATGACACCGCAGGTCTGCGGACTCAGATAATTCTCCGGAATATGCATTTGTTCCCCCATTTTCAATGCTGTGACCTCTTGCAATAAAGATACTATAGCAGACCTGTTTTTCCCTTTGAAGCCTCCCGGGGGGTTAAAATTTGACAGGGTTGACAGTATGGGGGGGAACAAAAATAAAAAAAAAAATTTAAAATTTTTTTAAGGAAAAAAGTAGAAAAAGAAAATTTATTTATATA
>R14__coassemble_352_pt1 | contig 34956 bp, 24 predicted proteins | sample R14__metabat2_high_PE_030 | metagenome-assembled genome bin R14 | reverse complement strand
TTAGAGCACTGAAAATGCAGCAGGAAACAAAGAAAGAGATGCATCGGGACTGCTGCAGATAAGGAAAATGCCGGAGAAAGATTCCAGGAGATTCCCGGAAATGTGTCTGCTTCCCAGAGATGCATATTTCAAGCAAAAGACCGTGATCCCGCTGGAAGTAGCGGAAGGACAGATCGCAGGAGAACTGATCGCTCCTTATCCCCCGGGGATCCCTCTGGTATATCCAGGGGAGCGTATCACAGGAGAGCTCCTGAGAGAGATCCTGTATTGCCGGGAGCAGGGGATCTGTGTACACGGACCTGCAGATCCCTCTCTGAGGTCTTTGCGGGTGATCAAAACGATCGCAGTGGGGAGTGACCAGCGTGGATTTTCATGATTTTGAAGAAATGTTTACCGCCGGGAAAAGGGCAGGGAGGGCGACTGTTCTGAATGAGCAGCTTGCCTATGAGATCCTTTCTGTGGTGGAAGAGATCCCCCGGGGCAGAGTGGCTTCCTATGGACAGATCGCGGCCCTGATCGGGAGGGAAAAGAATGCCAGACTGGTGGGAAAGGTACTCAGCCGGGCAGAATACTATGGCACTTACCCCTGCCATCGGGTTGTCAATCACGTAGGGCGGACGGCACCTGGCTTCCGGGACCAGCGCATACTGCTGGAAGAGGAAGGTGTCACATTCCGTCAAAACGGCAATGTAGATATGAAAAAGCATCAGTGGCAGGAAGTTTAGAGAGAGCCGGACAGACGCGGGCTGTGGTCTGCAGCAATCCGGAATTTGGAGAAGGCAAACAGGATTCAGGACCGATTTTCTTGAATTGTCATCTGCCCTCTGTTACAATAATTATAATTGTACGCTAACTGAAAGGGGTGAGGGAAAGATGAACAGGACACGAATTTCAGTCAGCAAAGGGGATCCCCATACACCGGGCGCCTTTTGCAGAGGAAAGTATTATTATTTTACCATATCAATTCCCGATAAACAGGAGGCTGAGCTGCTGATCTATGCATTCAGAGGAAAGCAGCCTCTTTATACCATTCCGCTGCCTGCAGAGGAGAGGATCGGCTGGACACAGTCGGTCTGTGTCAGCGGTTTGAATGATAAGATCTACGAATATATGTACAGGATCAATGGAAAACTGTTTCCGGATCCCTGTTCCAAGGCAACAGCGCTCCGCAAGGATACGGAAAGCGGTCAGATGGTGCAGCGTTCCATCATCACGGCTGCGCCCACCTTCCTGGAGAAGGGGCCGGAGCTGACACTGAGGGATACTATTCTTTACAAGGTGCACGTAAAAGGCTTTACCGCAGCCAGAAATTCCGGCGTGGAGCACAAGGGTACCTTCCTGGGCATGCAGGAGAAACTGCCTTACCTGAAAGAGCTTGGCGTGACCACCCTGCTGCTGATGCCCTGCTACGAATATGACACTGTTTCCGAGGAGGAGCAGCGGTTTATCAGCTATGGCAGCATGGGACGGGTACAGCAGGAGACAGCAGCTTCCGAACCCATGGAGGATCCGGCTGTACTTTGCGACCCCTTCACACCCATAGAGGAGCAGGAAGGGCGAAAGCCCAGGAAAAATTACTGGGGATACACAGGCGGCATGTACATGGCTCCCAAACGACGGTATTGTGCGACCCAGAATTCCATGCAGGAGTTTTCGGCTCTGGTCAATGCCATCCATGCCCTGGATATGGAAGTCCTCCTGGAGTTTTATTTTGACGATACCGTCTCTACAAGTTTTGTGATCGGAGTCCTGCAGTACTGGCTGATGACCTATGGCGTGGATGGCTTTCATCTGCTGGGCCGCAGCAGCTGGAGTCCGGCTATCACCATGGATCCCATGCTCAAGGGCTGTAAACTGCTAATGGAAAGTGTGCCTGTGCCCTGCAGGGCAGAGAGTCCTTCTTCTGAGGACCGGATCGCTCTGTACAATCTTTCCTATCAGCAGGGAATGCGCAGATTCCTGAAGGGAGATACCGGCTGTGTGAAAGAAGCAGCGGCTCTGCAGAAAAGAGCAGAAGGCGCTCCGACCGTCGGCTTCATGACGGATCAGGATGGCTTCACGCTGTTTGATGCGGTATCTTATCAAAAACGCCACAATGAAGAAAACATGGAAAACAATGTGGACGGAAAGACGGAGAATCTGACCTGGAACTGCGGCATTGAGGGTCCCAGCAGGAAAAAGGCCATCATGACCCTGCGGGAAAAGCAGATGAAAAATGCCTTCCTGCTGATGATGACATCTCAGAATATTCCCATGATCTACGGTGGAGATGAGGTCTGCAATACCCAGAACGGCAACAACAACGCCTGGTGCCAGGACAATGAGACCGGCTGGATCAGCTGGAGCAGCGCAAAACTGAGCAGGCGCATGCATGACTTCGTGCAGCAGGCCATTGCTTTCCGAAAGGCACACCCGGCTCTGCAGCCCCGGCATGCCGTCAGATATCAGGATTATCGCCAGACCGGCTATCCGGATGTGTCCTACCACGGCCACCAGGCCTGGGTGATGCCGACAGCCGCTGAAAGCAGCCACCTTGGTATTCTCTATTGCGAGAATTATGCGGAAGAAACCTTCGTTTCTGAACCCGGAAAGCTGCTCTACATCATTTACAATATGCACTGGGAGGAGCAGGAGATCGCCCTGCCTGCCATCTTTACAGATAAGATCCGCTGGGAGGTCTGCATCGATACAGCCTTGGAAAACAGCTTCCTGCCGGAGGGCAGTGAGCTTCTTCCGGAAGAGCAGAAAGAAATTTCTGTGGCTCCCAGAAGCATAATGGTCTTGACTGGAAGGTAAGTTGTTATGTATATTAGACAGCATTGGAACACCATTTCCAGACATCGCCGCCTGGTACGGCAGTATTGTTTCAGGGTAGGCCTGTATCGCCAGGGGCTGCTGCATGATCTGTCCAAATATTCCTGGACGGAATTTTCTGTAGGCGCCCGCTACTGGCAGGGCAACAGAAGCCCCAACAATGCGGAAAGAGAGGCCACAGGAGTGTCTCTGTCCTGGCTGCATCACAAAGGCCGGAACAAGCATCACTATGAATACTGGGTGGATTATGGTGTAGATGCGGATACCGTGCTGGTCGGCATGCCCATGCCCCGGCGGTATATTGCAGAGATGGTGATGGACAGGATCAGCGCCTGTCAAGTCTATATGGGGGACTCGTACACAGACGAGGCTCCATATGCTTATTATGAAAAGGGCAGGGCGAAGCTCTGGTTTATTCATGAGAAGACCGACCGGGAGCTGGGCCTGCTGCTGAAGATGCTTGCAGTGAAAGGCGAGGATTACATGCTTCGCTACGTAAAGCATTATTATCTTAAGGGCGGTCCAATGCCCTGGGAACGAAAAAAGTGATGAATCGAGGAGAAAAGTATTATGATTAAGGTAGTGAAATTCGGCGGTACCTCACTGGCCAGCGCAGAGCAGTTTAAGAAGGTCGCTGATATCATTCACAGTGATGAGCAGAGAAAGTATGTAGTTCCGTCTGCGCCGGGCAAGCGTTTTGACGGAGACACCAAAGTCACCGATATGCTGTACAGCTGCTATCGTCAGGCAGAGGAAGGCAAGGACTTCCTGGGTACCCTGGAAAATATCCGGGTGCGCTATGATGATATCATCACGGGCCTTGGCATGGACTTTTCCCTGGATGATGAATTTGAGACCATCCGCAAAAACTTTGAGAATAAGTGCGGCAGAGACTATGCGGCTTCCAGAGGAGAGTATCTGAACGGCCTGATCATGGCCAGCTATCTGGGCTTTTCCTTTGTGGATCCCGCAGAGATGATCACCTTTACAGAAAGCGGTGAGCTGGATTTTGAGACCACCACCAGAAAGACTTCCGCCAGACTGAAAGACATTACCCATGCAGTGGTTCCGGGCTTTTACGGCGCAAAGGCAGACGGCTCCATCAAGACCTTCTCCCGAGGCGGTTCCGATATCACAGGTTCCATCGTAGCCAGAGCGGTCCATGCGGATCTCTATGAAAACTGGACAGATGTCAGCGGTTTCCTGGTAACCGATCCCAGAGTAGTAAAGAATCCCGTGACCATTCCCCTGATCACTTACCGTGAGATGCGGGAGCTGTCCTACATGGGAGCTTCTGTTCTGCATGAGGATTCCATCTTCCCTCTGAGAAAAGAGGGTATCCCCATCAATGTGCGAAACACCAACCACCCGGAGGATGCAGGTACCATGATCGTGGAAAATACCTGCACCAAGCCCCACTATGTGATCACCGGTATCGGCGGCCGCAAGGGCTTTGCCTCCATCACCATTGAAAAAGACATGATGAACTCCGAGATCGGCTTTGGCCGCAAGGTGCTGCAGGTTTTTGAAGAGAACGGACTTTCCTTTGAACACACTCCCTCCGGTATTGATACCTTTACAGTGTATGTCAACCAGAAGGAATTCCAGGAAAAGGAGCAGCAGGTGATTGCTGGCCTTCACAGATCTGTGCAGCCGGATCTGATCGATCTGGAGTCGGATCTGGCTCTGATCGCTGTCGTAGGCCGGGGCATGAAGAGAGCCCGCGGCACCGCAGGCAAGATCTTTACCGCTCTTTCCAGAGCCCATGTCAATGTCAAAATGATCGACCAGGGTTCCTCTGAGCTGAATATCATCATTGGTGTGGACAACCGTGACTTTGAGACGGCAACCCAGGCAATTTATGATGTATTCATCACGGCTGAGGACTGATGACAGGGTGACAGTGCATCGTGATCTGATGTATGGCAACACACAGTAAACAATATAGAAATTAAAACTACGAAGCACGCTGGTCTGCATGGATCAGCGTGCTTCCGCTTTTTTATATGACCTATAAAACATCCATGGTACATCGCGTACCACTACAATTTTATGATACGCGCTGGAGATATGTATTTTCGCAGGAACATAACGAAAATACTGCGATTTTCGCAGGCCGCAGTGCAATTTTATGTTTTTTTCATGGCTGATTTGTGCTAAAATACGCATGTTCAAGAAAGTGATGCAGAAGAAGTGACAGGACAGAATGTCACGCAAGTATGGAGGTAAAAGAATTATGGCAAGAAAATGGGTGTACCTGTTTACCGAAGGTAATGCCAACATGCGTGAGCTGCTTGGAGGCAAGGGTGCAAATCTGGCTGAGATGACCAACATCGGTCTTCCGGTACCGCAGGGCTTTACGATCACCACAGAAGCCTGCACACAGTACTATGAGGATGGCAAAAAGATCAACGATGAGATCCAGGCACAGATCAATGAGTACATTGTAAAGATGGAAGAGATCACTGGAAAGAAATTCGGTGACAAGGAGAATCCCCTGCTTGTTTCCGTACGTTCCGGTGCGCGCGCATCCATGCCCGGTATGATGGATACCATCCTGAACCTCGGTCTGAATGAAGATGTAGTCAATGTCATTGCTGCTAAGTCCGGTAATCCCCGCTGGGCATGGGACTGCTACAGAAGATTTATTCAGATGTATTCCGACGTTGTTATGGAAGTCGGAAAGAAATATTTCGAAGAACTGATCGACAAGATGAAGGCTGACCGCGGCGTGACACAGGATGTGGAGCTTACCGCAGAGGATCTGAAGGAACTGGCAGGCCAGTTCAAGGCTGAGTACCGCGCAAAGTTGGGCGAAGACTTCCCCACAGATCCCAAGGAGCAGCTGATGGGTGCCATCATGGCAGTATTCCGTTCCTGGGACAATCCCCGCGCCAACATCTATCGTCGTGACAATGATATTCCCTATTCCTGGGGTACAGCAGTCAATGTACAGTCCATGGCATTCGGCAACATGGGCGATGACTGCGGTACAGGTGTTGCCTTTACCCGTGATCCCGCTACCGGTGCCAAGGGTCTGTTCGGCGAGTTCCTGACCAATGCCCAGGGCGAGGACGTAGTAGCAGGTGTACGTACTCCCATGCATATCACCGAGATGGAAGAGAAGTTCCCGGAGGCATTTGCCCAGTTTACAGATGTCTGCAGGATCCTGGAAGATCATTACCGTGACATGCAGGATATGGAGTTTACCGTAGAGAATGGCAAGCTGTACATGCTGCAGACCAGAAACGGCAAGAGAACCGCGCAGGCTGCTCTGAAGATCGCATGTGACCTGGTAGACGAGGGCATGCGTACTGAAAAGGAAGCTGTTGCCATGATCGATCCCAGAAATCTGGATACCCTGCTGCATCCCCAGTTTGACAGTAAGGCTCTGAAGGCAGCTACTCCCATCGGCAAGGGTCTGGGTGCATCCCCCGGTGCTGCCTGCGGTAAGGTCGTATTTACAGCAGAGGATGCTGTAGAGTGGGCAGAGAGAGGCGAGAAGGTCATCCTGACCCGTCTGGAGACATCTCCGGAGGATATCGCCGGCATGAAGTCTGCGGAAGGTATCCTGACAGTCCGCGGCGGTATGACCAGCCATGCTGCAGTAGTTGCCCGTGGTATGGGTGAGTGCTGCGTATCCGGCTGCGGCGATATCACCATGGATGAGGCAAACAAGACCTTTACCCTTGGCGGCAAGCAGTTCCACGAAGGCGATTATATCTCCATCGACGGTTCCACCGGAAATATCTATGACGGCATCATTGATACTGTGGATGCTACCATCGCCGGTGAGTTCGGTCGTATCATGGGCTGGGCTGACAAGTACAGAAAGCTGAAAGTACGTACCAATGCAGATACACCGGAAGATGCCATCAGAGCCCGGGAGCTGGGCGCAGAAGGTATCGGTCTTTGCCGTACAGAGCATATGTTCTTTGAGGCAGACAGGATCGCTGCTTTCCGTGAGATGATCATCTCCGAGACTTCTGAAGAGCGTGAGACAGCTCTGAACAAGATCCTGCCCTATCAGCAGGGAGACTTTGAAAAACTGTATGAGGCGCTGGAAGGCAACCCCGTTACCATCCGTTTCCTGGATCCGCCTCTGCATGAGTTCGTTCCCACAGATGAGATCGAGATCGCCAAGCTGGCAGCTACCAAGGGCAAGAGCGTAGAGGAGATCAAGGCCATGATCACTTCCCTCCACGAGTTCAACCCCATGATGGGCCACAGAGGTCTGCGTCTGGCAGTTACCTTCCCGGAGATCGCTGTCATGCAGACCAAGGCAGTTATCCGTGCAGCCATCAATGTACAGAAGAAGCACCCGAACTGGGTAGTGAAGCCTGAGATCATGATCCCCCTGGCATCCAGCCAGAGAGAGCTGCATCATGTAAAGATGATCGTCAAGACAACAGCAGATGCTGAGATCGCACTGGCAGGTGTGAAGCTTGAGTATCAGATCGGTACCATGATCGAGACCCCCAGAGCATGTATCAGAGCACACCGTATCGCTGAGGAAGCTGATTTCTTCTGCTTCGGTACCAATGACCTGACACAGATGACTTATGGCTTCTCCCGTGACGATGCAAACAAGTTCCTGGATGCTTACTACGATGCAAAAATCTTTGAGAACGATCCGTTTGCAAAACTGGATCAGGTAGGTGTAGGCCGTCTGATGAAGAGAGCCATCGAGCTTGGCAAGCCGGTCAATCCCAACCTGCACTTCGGTATCTGTGGCGAGCACGGCGGAGATCCTTCTTCTGTAGAGTTCTGCCACAAGATTGGTCTGGACTATGTATCCTGTTCACCCTTCCGTGTGCCTATCGCAAGACTTGCGGCAGCACAGGCAGCCATCGCTGACGGCGAATAAAATCTAAGAGTCAATTTTGCCCCGCCTTCTGAAAAGAGGGTGGGGATTTTCGCTCTCAGGGCATAGGAAAATATGCTATAATTCACAGGAGAGTATATTGAAGGAAGGTGCCTGCCGGATGCTGCAGCCAAAGAAAGCAGGTGGATCTTTTGCTGATCCCTGCAGAAAACTGAGAAAATATGAAAATCAGCTGGTGATCAGCGGCATGGCAGTAGTTGCTTTTTCAGTCTGGAATCTGGGTAAGCTGCTCTTTCAGCTGATCTTTCATTATGATGCCATCGTTGTCGCAGCCATGGAGAACAGCAGTATAGACATGGAGTCACTGCGGGTGTTTGTTTCCGTATGCGCTCTTCTGGTTGGAGCTCTGCTCAGCCTTCCGAGCCTGATCGCAGGACATTGCGCCATAAGGGTGGGAAAAGGGGCAAAAGGCGGCTATGGTTATATCATTCTGGACGGCCTTCTGATCCTGTTTTCCGCTCTGAATATGGTCGTACAGCTGCTGACCGGCATCACCGGGGCACCGGTGGAAGAGGCCGTATCTGTTTTTATTGAACTGAGTTCCCTTTCTGCCAGCCTGGAGCTGCTGATCGCAGCCATTATGGTGGCACGCATCAGAAAGAAAAGGGCCATGGAGGTTTGCTGACATGCAGAAGGAATTTCATTATGATGCAGCTTTCCTGGCAGCCGTGATCGCCGGCTACACCCATGAGGAGGCGGTGACCATTGCCTGCAGCGATCAGTTTGTGGATGACTGTACGAAGACACTGCTTCGAAAGCTGCAGGCCCCGGTTTCTGCGGCAACGACCCAGTCCATGGCGGAACTGGCAGAGATTCGGCCCAACATTCTGGCGCTGCAGGATATCACCCGTATCTGGGCTTCCTTTCACTTTCTTCCATTTGACCTGGCGGCGGATCCTCACAGGGGTGGAAGAGCCTACAAAAATAAATACAGACTGATCTGCAATTCCAATGGTCCTCTGGTTGAGGAAACCGTAAAGCTTGCCAGGGGAAAGGGCCTGCAGGCAGCCGGCCTTGCCATGCATGTGCTTTGTGATACCTGGGCTCATAAGTATTTTGCCGGGACTCCGTCCCTTGTCATCAATAATGTCAATTATTATTTCCGGGAGATCCTGGAGGATCAGACAGAGCGGGAGATCAGCTTTCACCATACGGTTGCGGCGCAGGACGATGTTTTTGAAGGAAGGTACCATTGCAGTCTTTACCAGAACGCGGAAAACAGCGTGATGAACCTGGGACATGGCAGAGCGGGGCATTTTCCGGATTACAGCTTTGCCCGCTATAAATATCTGCCGGCCTGGGGGGATTACGCGGAGGTGATCAAGGATAACCCATCAGATTATCTATATGCCTTTGCCCAGATGGTGCAGGCTCTGCGCTTCCTGAAAGGGGATGCAGCGGATTTTGGTCCGGCAGAATATGCATGGGCAGAGATCGCTCCTTATCGGGAAAAAATAGAAAAGATCCTGTGCACCCGGCAGGCAGATGCGGAGGCAGACTGGAAGCAGCTTGGAGAGAAAGTATCCGGCAGGCGGATCCCGGCTTACGATGCAGAGATCTGGCAGAGGGAATATCTGGCGGCAGGAGAAGCGGAAAAAGAGAATACTTTTCTGGGCAGATTCATCCTGGCTGCTCTGGCCCAGAAAAGTATGGTGACGCAGAAGATCTATGAATCCGGAAATCTGCTGGCGGGGATCTCCATCAACTATCATGAAAAAGGATTTGGGGGCATCCGGGACTATGCGCAGCTGATCAGACATATGAGGTAAGGCATAGAAAGATCAAAGGAAGGGGGATACTTTATGCAGAAGAGAGAATTTTATACCGATAAGATGACGGAACTGCAGCTTAGTAGCACCTCAAAAGGTAATCAGCGTAAATGGCTTACAGATGACATTTATGTGAAGGAATGCTTTTTCTTTCAGGGGAGATTTTGGAAGGATAATCTGGTGGAATGTATTGCTTCAGAGATAGGGAAGAAGCTTACAAATAAGGTTCCTGTATTAGAGTATGGCCCTGCTCAGATTTGTGAAAACGGCAGATGGACGGAAGGCTGTTATTCAAAAAATTTTTGCCTGCCGGATGAAAAATATATCCCTTTTCAGAGACTTATGGAAAGTAAAGATCTCTATCTGGATTTTCGCTGTGATTATAAAGAAAAATATAACTTTGTAGTAGACAACATGGAGATGATTACGGGTTTGCCCTGCAGGGAGTATATAAATACCATGATCTTCATGGATTATCTTGTGGGCAATGAAGACAGACATTTCAACAATTTCGGAATCTTATACAGGAAAGGGCAGTATAGACTGGGTCCTCTTTTTGATTTTGGCCTGGGTTTATTTGAGCATGATGATAAGTATGAAGGCAGACCTTTCAGAGAGTGTTTGGCACTTATGGAATCAAAGCCTTTTTCAGCAGATAATGAGCTTATCATGGACTACATTTTAAAAGACTGGGAGCCCTGTGTGAAGCATGTGGATCTGGGGAGGTGTCTTATTCCATCACCAAAGGCAGGTTCCTACATCAGGAACAGGTGTCTGCATCTTGGGATAGAATTAGAGGGAGTTGATTAGATGAGAAGCTTTGGAAATCTATGCGGAACTGTGATGGAAGGTGATACAGAATGCATAGAATTTGAATTTAGCAGAGGCGAACTAAAGAAAATAAATGTAAAAAAGAAACCTGCCCTTTTTGAATTTGACAACATGCCTGTGGAGAAGGCGCTCCTGTATTTCCTGGATGACAGAGTGGTTCCTGAGACCAGAATTGGGTTACAGGAATATCTGGACAGAGCAGGACTGGGTACCTTTAATTTTGAAAGAATCATCAGGTATACCAAGGGACGGGATATTACGGATAAATATTGGATCCGGTGTTGAAGAAAGAGTCAGTGGGGATAGCGCTTATACGCCGCTGATCTCGCACATGAGGTAAAGTGGAAAAATGACAAAGATCCGGAAACTGACAGATGGGGCTACGGCTTTCTGCCTGCTTGTTGGCGCGGTGATCCTGGTTTCCATGAGAAAAGATGGATATGGGGTCATATCGGCCTTCCTGAGCCTGTCCCTGCTTCTGCATGCCATCAGGCAGCTTGTTTACTACATTCGCCTGGCCAGATTTATGGTGGGCGGGAAAAGTGTCTTTTACAGAGGTGTCCTGTTGCTGGATGCTGCGTTTCTGCTCATGGCACTGGCGGAACTGCCCCATTTCTATGTGATGCTGTATCTGGCGGGATGGATGATACTTTTCTTCGGCAGGGAGATCCTGCATGCACTGCATATGAAGAAATATGATGTTTCCCACTGGAATCTGCGGCTGGTCTACGGAGTGGCGGGCATTGTCCTTGCGGTATTCTGCCTGTTTCATTATGCTTCTTCCACCATCAGCAGCCTTCTGTATGCGGGACAGCTGATCCTGGTGGCAGCCGGCCGGATCGTGAACCTGTTTCGCAAGAGCGCTATTATTTATATTCCTTAGTCAATTTTACCGTGAGGCGAAGCATTTTATGCAGAGAAGCGAGCAAGGAGAAAATAAATGACTGAAAAAGAATTTTTTGACAAGATCAAGCAGGATCCCTATGTGGAAGGGGGCAGCGAAATGCATCTGGTCATGCATGAAATGTCCCAGCATGCCCTTAAAGTCACATCAGAGATCAACAATCAGTATCATACCAGAGAGGAACTGGTGGATCTCATGTCGGAACTGACAGGAAGCGAGGTGGATCCTTCCTTCACGTTGTTTCCGCCCATTCACAGCGATTGCGGAAGAAATATCCACATTGGCAAAAATGTATTTATCAATGCAGGCTGCAAGTTTCAGGACCAGGGAGGAGTCTGTATAGGGGACGGGGCCCTGATCGGCCACAATGTGGTATTTGCTACTGTGAATCACGATGAGGACCCAGACAGGCGGGCCGGCATGTATCTGACTCCCATTCGTCTGGGAAAGAATGTCTGGATTGGCTCCAATGCCACCATACTGGCAGGCGTTACCATCGGGGACGGCGCTATCATTGCTGCTGGTTCAGTGGTGACAAAAGATGTGCCGGCGGGTATGATCGTGGCAGGGGTACCGGCAAAAGTGATAAGAGAAGTCAAAAGAAAGGAACTACAGGTATGAAAATTTCAATTGACAATGTAATGAAAATGGAGGTCCCGGAAGGATTCCGGCAGATGACGGAGCAGGAGCTTCGGGCCCAGGGGGCCAATATGTCCGATCAGGGTGTGGTCTATAAGGAAGAGGACAGTCATATCTTACTGCAGATCTTCTGGAAAAAGGTTCCCCTGCTGGGAAAAAATGTACCTTTGGAGAAGACGGTGGAGCTGACAGCAAAGCAGCATCGGGGCATGGTGCCTACTTACCGGGAGCATCGGGATCTGGAGACTGTGATCGCCGGAGAAAAAGCTGTGGGATTCTCCTATGAGTACACAGTAAAGGATCTGGAGCAAGTGACAGTATACTATTGTCTTCGGTATGAAAAGAAATATTATGCTTTCTCCATGACCATGCGGAAAGAAAACCGGGAGCGGGATGCAGCGCTGTTTGAGAAGATCCTGCAGTCCGTGACCATGATCTGAGCAGTATAAAAAATCCACCGGAAAGAAAGACAGATCGGATTTCCTTCTTTACAAGAAAAAGGATTTTTGATAAGATTTAAAAAGATCTGATTATCCGTCAGACTGCGATTAAGAAAGGAGAAACAATCATGGCATTAGTAACAACAACTGAAATGTTTAAGAAAGCTTATGATGGCGGTTATGCAATCGGTGCTTTCAACGTAAACAACATGGAGATCGTTCAGGGTATCACCGAGGCAGCTGGTGAGCTGAACAGCCCGGTTATCCTTCAGGTATCCAAGGGTGCTCGTGCATATGCAAATCACACATATCTGGTAAAGATGGTTCAGGCAGCTGTAGAGAACTATCCGGACATCCCGATCGCTCTGCATCTGGATCATGGTGACAGCTTCGAGCTTTGCAAGTCCTGTATCGACGGTGGCTTCACATCCGTTATGATCGATGCATCCTCCAAGTCTTTCGAGGACAACATCGCTCTGACAAAGCAGGTTGTAGAGTATGCGCACGCTCACGGCGTCGTAGTTGAGGCTGAGCTGGGTACACTGGCAGGTGTTGAGGATGAAGTAGTAGTTGAGGCTGGTAAGGAAAGCTATACCCGTCCCGAAGAAGTAGAAGAGTTCGTTGACAAGACAGGCTGCGATTCTCTGGCTATCGCTATCGGTACTTCTCATGGTGCTTACAAGTTCAAGGCTTCTCAGTGCACACGCAATGCTGACGGTATCCTGGTTCCCCCGCCACTGCGTTTCGACGTACTGGAAGAGTGCATCAAGAGACTGCCCGGTTTCCCGATCGTTCTGCACGGTTCTTCTTCCGTTCCGCAGGAGTTCGTAAAGATCGTGAACACCTACGGCGGCAACATGCCTGATGCTATCGGTATCCCGGAAGCTGAGCTTCGTCACGCTGCTGAGCTTGCTGTTTGCAAGATCAACATCGACTCCGATATCCGTCTGGCTATGACAGCTAACATTCGTAAGTACATGGCTGAGCATCCGGATCACTTCGATCCCCGTCAGTATCTGAAGCCCGCTCGTCAGGCTGTTAAGGATATGGTTGCTCACAAGATCCAGAACGTTCTGGGTTCTGCTGGCAAGGCTTGATCGAAAGAGTTTTATCTGTAAAAAGAGGAGTATCGCTTCGGCGGTACTCCTTTTTCTTAGTCAACATTTCTGAATTGTTTTCTGTATTCCATTGGGCGAAGCCCGAATTCCCTTTCAAACATTTTACTGAAGTAGCTCAGGGAGGAAAAACCACAGTCCTCCCCAATCTCTGTGATGTTGTTCTCCGTGCTGAGCAGGAGTGCGGCAGCCTGTCGCAAACGGCAGAAATTGACATAGCTGACTGGAGACTGGTGTACGTACTTTCGGAACAGCCTGGAGCATTCCCGGGTGCTGACCAGGCCGGCGGAAGCAATGTCTGATAATTCTATCCGGGCTGTCAGATGCGTCTGTATAAAGTCCAGCATGGGGCGCATATGTTCATTGCTCAGGATCTGACTGTGACGTTTCCTTTCCTGTTCAGTAGAAAAAAATAATTCACACCAGAAATCAGTGACCAGATTGTGCATTCTCAATTCATAACCCGGTGGCTCCTCCTGACATATTTCAATCAGGTGGTTCAGAGAAGATAGCATTTTCAGACCGGCCGTCTGACTTGCCCTGATATGAAAACAGGAAAATCCACTGTTGTTTACAATGGGGGCGACATATCTGGCAAAAAGATCTGTTTGAGAGGTTCCCCCCAGATAGTCCGGATGAAATCTGACAGTGATCAGACCTGCAGGGACAGATGATGAAACAGCCCTGAGGGTATGCATGGCATTTGCGTTGATAAAGAGAGCTTCCCCCTGCCTTAGATGGATAAGATCCTGTCCCACATACAATTCTGCTTCTCCGTCTACCATACAGGCGATCTCTATATCGTGATGCCAGTGGATCGGGATGCTGCCGCCGATCATATTTCTGATATCCGAGCGTACAACAGAACAGTGATAAGTAAAGGGATATGTATTGTCAATCTCCCGGTCGCTCTCATTTTTTTTGAAGTCTCTGAAGTTGTAAGATGCAATCATGTGATGTTACCTGCATGGGTATAGTGAATCTGAAAGTGTGGAAAACAAACCTGCTCCCGGATTTGCCGGAAGGTATCCTGGGTTATTGGTGTATATCATAAAATTTTGGTGGCAGAACGATGTACGATGGACGTTTTGGCATGATAAGAGCAAAACGAAGGCAGGCGTAGGTATCGAAAAACGTGGTGTTGTAGAATGTCATGGTTTTTGCAATATACATACAAAAAATAATGTATTCTGGCTCGATTGTACCATATTAGAAATAATATGGGAAGAAAAATGCATATTTAAAGGAATTAATAGATAAATACAAAAGGCTGAATCGTGCTAAAAACTGGCATTGATTCGATTTTAAATGGGATTTCAAGATGATAATATACACATATCAAAACAAACAAGCCGGGCTTAAAATTAAAATAGAAAGGGGTAACCATTATGATCACATTTGCTATTATCGCAGTTGTATTCATCGCTTTCCTGGTAGGAGCAGACAGATACCTGAACCATCATGCGTAAAATTTTCACCTCTCTGCGTTTTGCAGATGCACGATCGGTATCGAGAAAATACCTCCCAACAATATTCTGAAGATCGTGAAAGCAGACGCAAAAGAACCGCCCGTTCTCAAAAAAGATCGGGCGGTTTTTCTGCCTTCGAAAAGATGCTTTGCTTTCCGGCATTCCGGAATCTGAAGAAAACTCAGATGTAGAAAGTTTCATTACATGTTTGTTACTTTGTAACCTGCATCTTCTACGGCTTTCTTCAGTACAGCGTCTTCAGCGTCTGCCGTCAGGGAAACCTCTGCAGTGCCGCTGACATGGCTGACAACAGCTTCAGATACGGGCTCCAGAGCTTCCAGGGCTTTCTTGACTGCTGCCTCGCAGTGGGGGCACATCATTCCTTCGATAGACATGGTTTTCTTCATTTCATTTTCCTCCTTGTTGAAAGTTTTTTGATTAACTGTTTTTGTTTCTCCTGTAGTTGCTGCCTTTTTTGTTGTTTTGGCTGCTGCTGTTGCCGGAGATGGCGTTCCCGCCACTGTAGTTGATGTTGCTGCGGGAGATAAAATTTCGGTGCCTGCTGTCCCCGTTGCAGAAGTTTCTGCGTGAGGATCGGAAGTTTTCGGAGCATCCATACCCTTTTCTTCCTGAATGGCGGAAGAAATGCTGCTGCCGGAAAAATCCATACGGACCCGCCTGCGATCTTTTGACGGATCATGTACCTTCAGCAGGTTCAGCCGCAGAGCATTGCTGACCACGCAAAAACTGGACAGACTCATGGCGGCAGCGCCGAACATGGGATTCAGCTGCCAGCCCAGCAGTGCGATCCAGGCCCCTGCGGCCAGGGGAATGCCGATCACATTGTAGAAGAAGGCCCAGAACAGATTCTGGTGAATGTTTCGCAGAACAGCCCGGCTGAGGCGGATGGCGGCAGCCACATCGGAAAGACGGCTGTTGACCAGAACCACTTCCGCAGCATCGATGGCCACATCTGTACCGGCGCCAATGGCGATGCCGGTATCTGCCCGGGTCAGGGCAGGGGCGTCATTGATACCGTCGCCTACCATAGCTACCTTACCATACTTCTGCAGCTTTTGGATCACTTCTTCCTTGCCATCCGGCAGAACATCAGAAATTACATCATCCACACCGGCCTGGGCTGCGATGGCAGCAGCGGTTTTTGCATTGTCGCCGGTCAGCATGACCACATGGAGCCCCATTCCCTTCAGCTCCTGTATGGCAGATGTGCTGTCTTCTTTCAGGGTATCTGCTACAGCGATCATACCAAGAAGCTTTCCATCGTATGCAAAGAAGAGCGGCGTTTTTCCTTCTCCGGCCAGGGCATCTGCCTGTTGCTGCATTTGTGAAAGCATGGCAGGAAGATCTGCCCCGTGTGCCGGGCGTTCTGCGCCTGTGCTTCGGGATGATGAAGCCGACATTGCTTTGCCGGGGAAGGCAGAAACTACCGGAGCTTCATGGAATGCAGCCGGATCTGCGTCTGCCTGGGAGGGCATTTCTTCCTGAAGAAACTTCAGATTCCCCCCCATCAATCGTTTCCCTTTATAAACTGCAGACAATCCAAGGCCCGGTTTCACCTGCAGATGTTCCACATCTTCAAAGGAAATGCTCTGCTCTTTGCCATAGCGCAGGATGGCTCCGGCCAGGGGATGCTCGCTGTGGGCTTCCAGGGAAACTGCCAGGTGGAGCATTTCAGCAGCAGTGCAGCCTTCTGCCGGCAGCACCTCTGTCACCTCCGGCTGGCCTTTGGTAATGGTGCCGGTCTTGTCCAGGGCAATGATCTCTGTTCTGCCTGCTGCTTCCAGAGAGGCTGCTGTCTTGAAGAGGATCCCGCTTTTCGCGCCGATCCCGTTGCCTACCATGATCGCCACCGGTGTAGCCAGGCCCAGCGCGCAGGGACAGCTGATCACCAGCACGGAAATGGCCCTGGCCAGAGCAAAGCCGATGGTCTGGCCTGCCAGTAGCCAGATGAGCAGAGTGATCAGTGCGATGGTGATCACAGCCGGAACGAAAATGCCGGAAACTTTATCAGCGATCTTTGCGATGGGGGCTTTGGTAGCGGCTGCATCGCTGACCATACGGATGATCTGGGAAAGGGTGGTATCCTCCCCGATCCTTGTGGCACGGCACTGCAGATAGCCGGACTGGTTGATGGTGGCGGCAGAAACTGCATCTCCGGCGGCTTTGTCCACGGGAATGCTTTCTCCTGTCAGGGCAGACTCATTTACTGCACTGAATCCTTCCAGCACTGTTCCATCGACAGGAATATGATCTCCCGGCCGGACCACAAAAATATCCCCGACCTGAACCCTGTCGATGGCCACTTCAACCTCCTGCCCGTTTACCAGCAGTACAGCAGTTTTGGGAGAGAGCTTCATGAGACTCTTCAGGGCATCTGTAGTCTTTCCTTTGGAATGGGCCTCCAGCATTTTCCCGACTGTGATCAGGGTCAGGATCATGGCTGCGGATTCAAAATAGAATTCGTGCATATACTGCATGACCTGTTCTGCATTCCCCTGCAGCTGGGCCTCTGTCATGGCAAACAGGACCCAGGTGCTGTAGCCAAAGGAAGCGGAGGCCCCCAGAGCTACCAGGGTATCCATGTTGGGTGCCCGATGGAGCAGCCCCCGGAAGCCGCTGATGAAGAATTTCTGATTGATGACCATGACGATGACAGTCAGCAGCATCTGTAGCAGGCCCATGGCGATGTGATTGCCTTCAAAAAATGCCGGCACAGGCCAGCCCCACATGGTATGTCCCATGGAGAAATACATCAGGACCAGCAGAAACCCCAGGGAAGAGAGCAGCCGCTTTTTTAATACGGGTGTCTCGCGATCTGCCAGAGCGTCTTCTGCTGCTGCAGTGGAAGCGGCACCGGCAGCTGTACTGCCGGATCCGCCGGCATCCTTCAGACTTGCGCCGTAGCCGGCTTTTGTGACAGCATCAATGATCTTCGACGGGGCGGCATTGCCTTCCACCCCCATAGAGTTGGTGAGAAGACTGACAGCGCAGCCTTCTACCCCGGGGACCTGATTGACGGCCTTTTCCACCCGGGCCTGGCAGGCGGCGCAGCTCATGCCTGTTACGATATATTGTGTCATGGGAAACTCCTTTGAAATATGGTATGTATAGCAAATGCTTCAAACTTCCGCATCGGTGCCTTTCACAGGACATTGTATGCCGTAGAGCGAAAACATCTTTTCTGAGCCATGGAAAGTGTTTTTGAAAAATTTTACCTCCCGCTATGACACAGCTGAGGAAAGACGCTGTTTCAATGTACCCTGGCCTGCTTCGGGAAGCGATCGCTCGCATGAAGGAGGTATTAGTGCGGGGTGGTGCTTCACGGGAAGGAGAGATACGGGAATTGTATTTATATAAATAAGTGATCTTATTGTAATACCCCCAGGGGGTATATGTCAATGTGTCAGAGAAGTTTCGACAGGAAATCAAATTACAGGCAGTCGCGCTGATGGAGGGGCATTGTGTGGCTTGATGTTTTGCAGAGGGAAGTGGTATACTCAAAAAATCGTGTGAGCCGCGCAATGTGGAGGAAGAGAAGTAGAAAAACCGCATCGAATGTCCGGATCTCACAGGCCTTTTGCAGAGGCTTTGCAGGAAGATTTCAGCTGCTGTTGGAAATCGTTTCCCCGTAAAGACCTGTGCAGCAGAACAGCATATAGAATGGAGAGTTTTATGCAGAACATATTAGCAAATATGAATCCACCCCAGGCGGAAGCCATACAATATACAGAAGGGCCTTTGCTGGTTCTGGCAGGGGCCGGGTCCGGCAAGACCAGAGTTCTGACCCACAGGATCGCCTATCTGATCCGGGAAAAGGGAATTTCCCCCTTTCAGATCATGGCCATTACCTTTACCAACAAGGCTGCCAGGGAAATGCGGGAGAGGGTAGACAGGATCGTAGGCAGCGGCAGCGAGAGCGTCTGGGTCTCCACCTTCCATTCCACCTGTGTGCATTTCCTTCGGAGGTACATCGACAGGATCGGCTATGACAATCATTTTTCCATTTATGACACAGATGATACCAAAGCTGTCATGAAGGAAGTGATCCGCCGGCTGGAACTGGATCCCAAAGTATATAAGGAAAGATCCTTGCTGGCCCGCATCTCCTCTGCAAAGAATGAGATGATCACGCCGGAGGAAATGGAAAAATCCACTTTCCGCTGGGAGGAAAAGAAGGTCGCTCAGGTCTATGCGGAGTACCAGAAGCGTCTGAAGGAGAACAATGCCCTGGATTTTGACGATCTGCTCCTGAAGACAGTGGAGCTCTTCCGCAGTTGTCCGGATGTGCTGGAAAATTATCAGGAGCGCTTCCGTTATATTATGGTGGATGAGTATCAGGATACCAATACGGTGCAGTTCCTTTTCGTCAGCCTGCTGGCGCAGAAATACCGGAATCTCTGCGTAGTGGGAGACGATGATCAGTCCATTTACAAATTCCGGGGCGCTAATATACAGAACATCCTGAATTTTGAGAAGGTATTTAAAAATACAAAGGTGATCAAGCTGGAGCAGAATTACCGGTCTACGGATCATATTCTGCAGGCGGCCAACGGCGTCATTGCAAACAATATGGGCCGCAAGCAGAAAAAACTGTGGACGGAGAATCCTCAGGGGGAAAAGATCCATTACCGGCATCTGGAAACAGCTTATGATGAAGCGGATTTTGTCATTAATGATATCCGGACAAAAGTGCGGGAGCAGGGAGAGGAATACAAGAATTTTGCCATCCTCTACCGGACCAATGCCCAGTCCCGGACCTTTGAGGAAAAATGTATTCTGGCCAATGTGCCCTATCGCCTGGTTGGCGGCGTCAATTTCTATGCCAGACGGGAGATCAAGGACCTGCTGGCCTACCTGAAGATCATTGACAATGCGGCAGATGACCTTTCCGTGAAGCGGATCATCAATGTGCCGAAGCGGGGCATCGGTCAGACTTCCCTTGGCCGGGCGGAAAATTATGCTTTCGATCAGAATATGAGCCTTTTTGAGGCTCTGGCTATGGCAGATCAGATCCCGGGACTTGGCAGGGCTTCCGCCAAAATGCTGGGCTTTGTGGCCTTCATCTACAACCTGAGAGAAAATGCGGCCCATATGACGGTCATGGAAATCCTGAACAAGGTGCTGGAGGAAACAGGCTATGTGGAGCAGCTGGAAGCAGAGGGAACGGATGAGGCCAAAGCCAGGATCGAAAATATCAATGAGCTGATCACCAAGGCTGCGGAATATGACCAGAGTGAAAATGCCGCAGGCCTGGATGGCTTCCTGCAGGATGTGGCACTGATCGCGGACATTGACTCTGTGGAGGAGGACAGGGACTGCCTGCTCATGCTGACCCTGCACAGCGCCAAGGGACTGGAGTTTGACCATGTTTACATGGTGGGCATGGAAGACAATATTTTCCCCAGTTATATGACGCTGGCGGCTTACAATGAAGAGGAACTGGAGGAAGAGCGTCGGCTCTGCTATGTGGGGATCACCAGGGCCAGAAAGGTCTTGACAATGACTTCGGCCCAGCGCAGGATCCTGCGGGGAGAGACCCAGTTCAACCGGCCCAGCAGATTCCTCAGTGAGATCCCGGAGGAACTGCTGGATGAGAAGGGTGGAAGTACTCACAGGAGAAGATCGTCGGAAGAATCCGGGCCGACCTGGCGTTTCGGCGGAGATACCGGTGAGCAGGGTTATGAGGACAGCATCAGCAGGCTGCCTTTTGGCAGCGGGGGCTCCTATGGCAGTCGTCAGAATACAGGTGCAGGCAGCTACGGTAGTACGCAGAGCAGCGGCTATGGCAGCAGTATAGCCCAGGGAAATACCGGGACTTCCGGAACCCATGGCAGCGGCCGTGGGAAGAAGACAGTCACGCCGCCGAAGGTATTCCAGCCGAAAGAATTCAAGGTGCAGAAGATGACTTCCCTGGATTATGGGGTGGGGGATACTGTGCGCCATGTCAAGTTCGGTACCGGTGTAGTGCAGAAGGTCGAGCATGGAAAAAAGGACTTTGAGGTCACGGTGGACTTTGAAAAATACGGTACCAAGCGCATGTTTGCCTCCTTTGCAAAGCTGAAGAAGCAGTGATAAAGAGGATTGTAATTTCCATCAAGCCATGCTAATCTAAATATGTATGTGATTCAGACGAAATATACGTGTTTTTTCTATATAAATGCAAAAACACAGATTGATCTGACAGAAAGGAACCTTTTCATGAGTACAGTTAAAAGAGTATATGTTGAAAAGAAGAAAGAGTTTGCGGTAGAAGCCAGGAGCCTGAAGGATGAGATCCTGAATTTCCTGAATGTGCCTGGTGTGACAGATGTCAGAGTCCTGATCCGCTATGACGCGGAAAACATCAGTGACGATATTTTTGAGCAGGCCTGCGGCATGGTCTTTGCGGAGCCGCCTGTGGATGATCTTTATCATGAGGATTTCCCAAGAGCAGCGGAAGACAAGGTCTTCTCCGTGGAGTATCTTCCCGGACAGTTTGACCAGAGAGCAGACTCCGCTGTACAGTGCGTACAGTTTCTGCGGGGCAGCGAAAAACCGGTCATCCGTTCCGCTACCACCTATGTGATCAGTGGAGATGTATCCGATGAGGAACTGGCGCGGATCAAGCACCATTGCATCAATCCCGTGGATTCCAGAGAGACCGGTCTGGTAAAGCCGGAGACTCTGATCATGGACTTCCCGGAGCCGGCAGATGTCAGCAGCTTCGAAGGCTTCCTGACCATGACAGAAGCGGAACTGCAGGAACTGTATGCTTCACTGAATCTGGCCATGACCTTCAAGGATTTTCTGCATATTCGCAAGCATTTTGAAACAGAAGAAAAGAGAAATCCCACTGTTACAGAGATCCGTGTACTGGATACCTACTGGTCTGACCATTGCCGTCATACCACCTTCTCCACAGAACTGAAGAATGTGACCTTTGGCGAGGGAGACTACCGGGATGTTCTTGAAGGTACCTATCAGGCCTATCTGCAGGACAGAGGAGAGCTGTACAAGGGCAGAAAGGACAAGTTTGTCTGCCTGATGGATCTGGCTCTGCTGGCCATGAAAAAGCTGAAGGCAGAGGGCAAACTGCAGGACCAGGAAGAATCCGATGAGATCAATGCCTGCAGTATCGTGGTACCGGTGGATGTCAACGGCGTGGAAGAGGAGTGGCTCATCAACTTCAAAAATGAGACCCACAACCATCCCACAGAGATCGAGCCCTTTGGTGGCGCTGCCACCTGTCTGGGCGGCGCCATCCGTGATCCACTGTCAGGCCGTACCTATGTATATCAGGCTATGCGTGTGACAGGTGCCGCAGATCCCACCAAAGCTGTAGAAGAGACCCTGCAGGGCAAACTGCCCCAGAAAAAGCTGACCAACGGCGCAGCTTCCGGCTACAGCTCCTATGGCAACCAGATCGGTCTGGCTACCGGCTATGTAAAAGAAGTTTATCATCCCAACTACGTGGCAAAGCGTATGGAGATCGGTGCTGTTATGGGTGCCGCTCCCAGAAGAGCCGTGATCCGCGAGACATCCGATCCGGGAGATATCATTATCCTGCTGGGCGGCCGTACCGGCCGTGACGGCATCGGCGGCGCTACCGGTTCTTCCAAGGTACATACCACATCCTCTCTGGAGACCTGCGGTGCAGAGGTACAGAAGGGAAATGCGCCCACAGAGCGCAAGATCCAGCGTATGTTCCGCCGGGAAGAGGTCAGCAGACTGATCCGCAAGTGCAATGACTTCGGTGCAGGCGGCGTATCCGTTGCCATCGGTGAGCTGGCAGATGGTCTGATCGTGGACCTGGACAAGGTGCCCAAGAAGTATGAGGGTCTGGATGGCACAGAACTGGCTATTTCCGAGTCCCAGGAGCGTATGGCGGTTGTAGTGGATCCCTCTGATGTAGAGGAATTCCTGAAGTATGCCAATGAGGAAAACCTGGAAGCTGTACAGGTGGCAGTTGTTACCGAGGAGCCCAGACTGGTGCTGAAATGGCGGGGCAAGGAGATCGTCAATCTTTCCCGTGCCTTCCTGGATACCAATGGCGCTCACCAGGAGACAGATGTTTATGTAGAAATGCCAAAGGCTGAGGAAACTGTGCTGAAGCAGGCAGAGAAGATCACGGATGTGAAGGCAGCATGGCTGAACACCCTGAAGGATCTGAACGTATGCTCCCAGAAGGGTCTGGTGGAGATGTTTGACGCTTCCATCGGCGCAGGCAGCGTACTGATGCCCTATGGCGGAAAATATCAGATGACAGAGACCCAGGCCATGATCGCAAAAGTGCCTGTGGCCAACGGCAGCACAAATACCGTGACCATGATGAGCTATGGCTTTGATCCCTATGTATCCAGCTGGAGTCCCTATCACGGTTCCGTTTACGCAGTGACAGAGTCCATTTCCAGGATCGTTGCTTCCGGCGGTGATTTCCGGAAGATCCGCTTCACCTTCCAGGAGTACTTCCGCAGGATGAGTGAGGATCCCAAACGCTGGAGCCAGCCTTTCGCAGCTCTGTTGGGTGCCTATGCCGCACAGTTAGGCTATGGTCTGCCCTCCATCGGCGGCAAGGACAGCATGTCCGGTACCTTCAATGAGATCGATGTACCGCCCACCCTGGTATCCTTTGCTGTGGATACCGGCAAGCTGCAGGATGTCATCACACCGGAGCTGAAGCAGGCCGGCGACAAGCTGATCTGGATTCAGCTGCCTAAGGATGAAAATCTGCTGCCGGATTATGAGAAAGTCATGGCAGTTTATGACAGCCTTCATGCAGACATGCAGAAGGGCCGCATCAATGCAGCTTATGTGGCAGACCGCAGCGGTATTGCCGCAGCTCTGAGCAAGATGAGCTTTGGTAATGCACTGGGCTTCTGTCTGAATACAGAGGTATCCGCAGAGCAGCTGTTCAGTCCCTGCGTCGGCGACCTGGTATGTTCTGTACCGGCTGACAAACTGGCAGAACTGGGCACTGCATATGTGCTTCTGGGTGAGGTTACCGCAGATGCATCCTATGTATATGGCGACATGGTGATCACAGAGCAGGATGCCCTGGCAGCATGGCAGCAGCCTCTGGAGCAGGTCTTCCGCAGTCTGTCAGGCGCAGAGCAGAGGATCGAAAAGCTGGAGGTACAGCCGGAAGATCCCGCAGCTGAGATCACAGATGGTCTGTACAAGACCTCCAATATCCATATCTGCTCCCACAAGATCGCACAGCCTACGGTATTTATTCCCGTATTCCCGGGCACCAACTGTGAGTTTGACAGCCGCAAGGCTTTCGAGCGGGCAGGCGCAAAGGTCATCACCAGAGTCTTCAAAAACCTGACAGCAGCAGACATTCAGGATTCTGTAGAGCTCTTCGAAGATGCCATTTCCCAGGCACAGATCATCATGTTCCCGGGCGGCTTCTCCGCAGGTGATGAGCCGGATGGCTCCGCAAAATTCTTTGCTACAGCCTTCCGGAATGAGAAGATCAAAGAGGCAGTGCAGAAACTGCTGCAGGAGAGAGACGGTCTGGCACTGGGTATCTGCAATGGCTTCCAGGCTCTGATCAAGCTGGGCCTGGTACCCTATGGAGATATCGTGGGACAGCAGGCGGATTCCCCGACCCTGACCTACAATACCATCGGCCGTCATATTTCCAAGATGGCTTATACCAAGGTGGTTTCCAACAAGTCACCCTGGCTGGCCGGCGCTGAGCTGGGCGGCGTATATACCAGTCCCGCATCTCACGGCGAAGGTCGTTTCGTAGCAAATGCAGACTGGATCCGCAAACTGCAGGCAAATGGCCAGATCGCTACCCGTTATTGCGATGCAGACGGCAATATCACAGAGGACGAGTACTGGAATATCAATGGCTCCTACTATGCCATCGAGGGTATCACCAGTCCGGACGGCCGCTGCTATGGCAAGATGGCTCACGCGGAGAGAAGAGATGTGGGTACTGCCATCAATATTTACGGAGAGCAGGATCTGAAGATCTTTGAGTCCGGTGTAGCATACTTCAAGTAAACAATCATATTCTGAAGATAAAGAGAGGTAAAATACAATGGCTTTATTAAAGCAGTGGAGAGACGTAGCATATGATCAGAATGCCGATCAGGGCAAGCTGAAGAGATTCTGGGCAGATTATTTCATGAAGGAGAAGAGTGTTTATGAGCAGCTCCTGGTAAACCCGGATGAAGAAGTCAAGGGTACAGTAAAAGAACTGGCGGAAAAGTACAATCTCACCGTCATGGAGATGACAGGTTTCCTGGATGGCATCGATGACAGTCTGGTAACACCAAACCCCATCGAGGAGATGGAAGAGGATACTGTAGTCAGTCTGGCTTTTGACAAGGAAAAGCTTTACAAGAACATGGTGGATGCAAAGGCTGACTGGCTTTATGAGCTGCCCATGTGGAATGATATCTTCACAGAGGAGAAGAAAAAGGCTCTGTATCTGGAGCAGAAGAAATCCGGCACCATCATCAAGCCCAAGAAGATCGGCCGGAATGATCCCTGTCCCTGCGGCAGCGGCAGAAAGTACAAGCAGTGCTGCGGCAGATAAGATGAGGTCCGGGCTGAGCACCGGCAGGTTTTTGAGGTAAAAGCATGATCATTGCCATTGATGTGGGAAACAGCAATATGTCTGTGGGCTGCCTGAAGGACAGTGAGATCCTTTTTGTGGACCGGCTGTCCACAAACCGCAGCATGACAGGTCTGGAGTATGCCATCCAGCTGAAAAATGCCCTGGAGGTCTATGGAGTCTCTCTGAAGGATTTTACCGGAGGCATCATTTCCTCTGTGGTTCCGGAGGTTACCAGCACCCTGAAACGGGCCATTTTCAAGCTGCTGGGTGTGGAGCCCATGGTCGTGGGACCGGGCCTGAAGACGGGTCTTGCCATCCGCATTGACAATCCCGCCCAGCTGGGCGCCAACCTGCTGGTGGGGTCCGTAGCTGCTCTGGCGGAGCATTCCGCGCCCCTGGTGGTGATCGACCTGGATACGGCGACTACCTTTGGCGTGGTAAACAAAAACCGTCAGTATATCGGCGGTGTGGTATTCCCGGGTGTGCGGACCGGCTTGGATTCTCTGGTGGCAAATACTTCTTTGCTGCAGCAGATTCCTCTGGAGATCCCAAAGAAAGTCATCGGCAGCAATACCATCGATGCCATGAAAAGCGGTGTGATCCATGGAAATGCCGCCATGATCGATGGCATGCTCCTCAAGATCGAAAGGGAGCTGGGAGAGAAGTGCACTGTGGTAGTGACAGGAAATCAGGCCAGAAAAATGGCTTTTCTGTGTGAGCATGCCATGGTGGTGGATGATCATCTGCTGCTGAAGGGCCTTTGCCTGATTTATGAGAAAAACAAATAAAGATTTGTGATATGGATCTGAATGACTGAGTTCTCAGCGTTCAAAAACGTTCAAAGTATTAAAAAAATCCCTGCGACAGGAAGTTTATCCTGCCACAGGGATTTTCTGTTCTATAATTCTTATTTTTCTGAATCAAATTAAAGTGACGGGGCACCTGAGTCTTTCAGGCACTTTGCATGACGGGAATCGAAAATGTCTTTTCGGAGACATTTTTTAAGGCTCCGAAAAGATGTTTTCAATCCCGTTCCACGACGACCTGAAAAAGCTCTGGTGCAGGGAGTTTTATTATTTTATTTCACAGTTACTTTGATGATCTTGTCCAGGGTGCCGCTCTTATAATTGGCGCTGGCCTTGGCAGTTACCCGGATCTTGACTTTGTAGGTCCCCTTGGGAGTTCCCTTCTTGACAAAGATCTTTCCTGTCTTTTTGCCGACGGTCAGGTATTTACCTGCCTTGCCATAGAACTTCACTGCTTTGTAGCTCAGAGTACCATTTCCGGTAACAGAAGCCTTGGTAGCGAAAGAGCGTTTTGCGGTTTTGACCCTGGCATATTTGAGGGTCTTGCTTGTCACCTTCACCTTCAGGGTAGGAGCTTTCTTTGTGATCACCAGTTTGACAGGCAGGCTGACAGCCTTTGCGTAAATATCATCCGCAGCAACTGTAGCGGTCACATAGTAGGTTCCCACATTGACCGGGGCGCCATAGTTTGATGCTGCACCGCTGTTGGTCTTAGTGGTCTTTTTGGTGCACGCTTCATCAAGATAGTACTTGTAAGTAACAGCACCTGTACTGCCGGTCACCTTTGCGTCGGCAACGCGGATCTGCTTTCCGGTATAGACCGCAGATTTGGCTGTTAACTGTACATTGGTCTGCTGCTTTGCTGCAGCCATATCGGTAGTGTGGATGAAGAGAGAAGCAGTATCCTTCGTACCTACACCAGCTACATACAGTTTGCCATCTACGGCACAGGCACTGGCGTACTCGAACAGGTCGGTGTTGGCTTTTTTCTCCAGCTTTACAAAATTCTCAGCGCCATCCTTCAGAAGATAGGTGTCTGCGCCGGTTCCATCCTTATTGAGGTAGGCACCGGAGAGGATGAGACCTCCCTCCACTGCAGCCAGCGTACAGGCTCTGCGATAGACATAGGTAGAGGCATAGTCTGTTGCTGCTTTCGGAATGGTGGAGGACATATCTGTCATAGTAAATTTGTCATTGCTGATGGTGAACTTCTGCAGAGAAAAGAAGTTGTCCGATGTAGATTTCAGAGCATCAATATACAGGACATAGAAGCCATCTTCTGCTGCGACAGCACTCAGGGCATAGGAGCCACCTGCTGCTGCGATAGCCGGCGAATCCAGTTCTGTAATGCCGGTATCGCCCAGATCCTTCAGCTCTGCGGTATTGTCACCGGTCATCTGCAGACGCCAGAGCTTTCCTGCTTTGTTGACTGTGCAGGTGTAAGTGGAGTCTACGATTGTCCGCTTCATATAGCCGCCGCCAATGAGGTACAGCCGGCCACCGGTGCAGACCAGAGCAGACATAACGGGCAGATCCTGTACCGTGATGTTTTCCATGGTGCCTGCCTGGGTATCATAGACATACAGGCTGGAAGTGTAATAATCCGTAAGTCGTACATCTGCGTAGGCTGCCAGAATATACACATAGCGGGCATCCGCTGCCAGGCTGACTGCGCTGGGCAGGGAGCCGATGGAATTTGTGGGCAGGGCTGTGGATCCCAGCCACTGATCACTTTCCGGATCATATTGCCAGAGGGCGGAATAGGTGCCGTCAAGGGCATTTTCGAATGCGGCATAGAGCATGCCGCCGCCGGAGGTCAGTACCGGCATAGTGCCGTTCTGACTCAGATCTGTGGATGGCAGCTCAACATTTCCCTCGAAAAGGCTGTTGGTTGAGGTGGTTGACAAGGTCAGACAATTTTTGCCTGTTTTACCATTTGCACTGGTTACAGTGACTGTGTAATTATCTGTAGCAGGAACGGAGGTCATATTCATGTCAATCTGATCGCTGCTCCAGAGGCCGGAGCCAAAGGAAGCAATAGAATCCACACTGGCAGAACCGACTGAGTCTCCAAAGTATGCTCCCTTAATAGTCAGAATTTCGGCCTCGCCAGATTCATAAGATACTTCACGCCAGGTCAGGCTGTTGATGACGGGAGTATAGGCATCTTCTGTCAGGGAAAGATCCAGCATACCGCCGGAACGGCAGGTATCTTCGCTGAACTCATAATGAGAAACGCTTCCCTTCAGGGTATTTGCCCTGTCTTTGGCAGCCTCGGCCCGGGTTTCTTCGTCATAGAGCTGCACGCCGCTGTCTGCCTGACGTTTTGCGATGATGGCTGCGGCGCCGGCAACAGCAGGGGTAGCCATGGAGGTGCCGGACATCCAGGTATAGGGGGCAGGATCCGATCCGATGCAGAAGGCATCAAAGTAGATGGAAACATTGTCAATATCCTCAGGGGATGCCAGCTTGTCGGTTCCGAAAGTGAAACGCAGGGGGAGCAGGGCCTGATCCTCTCCTTTCTCCTGCAGCAGAGCCAGGGAAGCGTCGGAAATTTTCTGGGCAAATGAAAAGGTTCCTGAGGACCAGACACCTTTCCCAAGCCCGACGGTGGTCTGAAGAGCGGTGATCCACTGGGGATCTTCAGCGCTTTTTCCTGTCGGCAGTTCCATGCGCATGGGAACCAGAGCATTCTCACCGGGGGCATCTGTTGTCATAGTTACTGTGAATTTATCCAGCTGGCTCAGTTCTTCCGGGTTGATCGGGAGATAAATGATGCAGGAGCAGGTGTTTTCTTCTTCATTGATGGTCATGTCAGACAGTTTGACCTGACCGCAGTCTTTTCCTTCATAGCCAACTTCTGTATTTCGGGTTTCCTCAATCGCGGTGATCTCTTCCCTGCTGCCTGCCAGCTCATCTTCAGCAAAGATAAGTCCTGTGGTATCTTCATGGAAGAGTTCCCGGACTACAGGGTTCATTTCTGTCAGAGCAGAGTATTCCAGCTGATTGGTCCGGCAGGTGGAAAGAATGTTTGTGCCGGGCGCATAAACATCTGTGCTGGTGCTTCCGTAATCCGAGAAGTAAGAGGCGACTCCATCATAAGAGGCAGAGTCCACGATCACTACATAGGGATTGGAGAGGTAGCTGGTGGTATGGGATACTTTATCATGATTCTGTACGAAATTGCCGGCGGCGAAAAGGGAAATGGCTCCCTTGCTGCCTACCTCTGCGATCATAAGGTTCAGCAGGGAACCCGGGTAGGAATAACCGCCCCAGGAGCAGCTGACGGCCACCAGTTCCAGACCATTGTCAATGGCGGTGCTCAGATATTTGTAACCGCGGACTGCGGCAAGGGTGGAGACAGAGCCGTCGGCTTCACCCATGCGGACGGCACAGAGCTGACAACCGCTGGCAGCGCCGCTGGTGCCCTGGTGGTTCCATTCTGCAGCCACGATACCGGCGCAGTGGGTACCGTGTCCATGCACATCCAGGGGCTCTGAGGTGTCGTTGTTGCTTGCATTGAAGCCGTAGTAGCCACCGCTCTTGTTGTAATCCTTCATATTGCTGATCATGACATTTGCCAGATCGGGATTGGTATAATCTATACCGGTATCCATGATGCAGACAACGCCTGTAGCATTTTCCACGGGGGTACCGTCTGCATTGTAGGTATCCCAGTTGTCCGGATTGATATCAAAGTTTTCCAGGGAACCGCCTGTAGTGGAGGTAAAGAGGGTACCGTCATTCTGATAGCCCCACTGATACTGGGTCAGATCCGGCCCACAGGAAACACTTGCCGTATCTACTTCCTCATCAGAAGGGAGCGTATAGGAGATCAGGTTGTTTTTTGCTGCAGGGGCATCCTGGGTAGCTGCCGTCTCCTCCACGGAGATATCATCTGAGGAAGTATCCTCTGTAGAAATATCCTCAGAACTATCAGCGTCAACGGAAGCAGCATTTTCTTCGTCTGTATCGGCCAGGATAACCTCATCCACTGCATCTGCGAGCAGCTCATCTGTGTTCTCATCCGCAGACTCTATGGTGTCAGTATAATTTGGCTCTGCCATCAGGACTCTGTCGTCAGAGAGCAGCTCCTGCAGCAGTTCTTCTGTGCTGTGGGAAGGATCGGTGATGCAGACCAGAGTGGGATCCTCCTCCACCTGGGCCAGCTCTACTTCGGCATCTACAGCTTCCTCCACGAAGCTCTCACCATATTCTTCATAGATCTCCTGATCCAGGCTGCCGATCACCTCAGCTTTGTCCAGCAGATCGGAGGCGGCAAGCTGCACCATGTCGCTATCCGTGTCCCGGATCAGAGCCAGGACCTGGCCCTCGGTGTATTCGCCGGCAGATAATAATTCCTCAATATGCTCCTGCAGGTCAGTCGTTTCCTCGTCTTCTGAGACTGCAGCCATGACAGACACCGGATACAGTGACACGGTCATGGCAGCTGCCATCAGGGCAGAGAGCAGACGCCTGGAGGACAAATGTTTCTTCTTTTTCATTGGCTTCCTCCTCTTTCATGTGGTTTATTCCCGCAGCTGCGTCAGAGTATGTCTTTTCTACTGCTTCCGGAATCATGGAATGCGGAAACACAGCAGATCTCATTCTGTGCAGGCAGTTTCAGGGGTATATAAGAACGAAAATCCTGTTTGAACGGAGATATTGCCGGAAGCAGCTGCGGGAAATTTTCATGTCCCCTATATAGTACCACATTCAGTAGAAAACCGTATCAAAAAAACGAGATATTTTAGAAAAACAGAAATTTTGTGACCGTTTTTGATATGTCTTGACAGACTGATCGTTTCTGTTATACTTCCAATAGAACAAATGGAGGAAAGGCTGATGTTTGAGATCCATATTGATTTTCAGAGTGACGAAGCATTATATCTGCAGCTGTACCATCAGCTGATCCTGGGCATTGCCACCTCTCAGCTGAGAGAAGGTGATGTCCTGCCTTCCGTCCGTCTGATGGCAGACAGCATCGGCATCAACATGCACACGGTCAACAAGGCCTACAGCCTTCTGCGGCAGGATGGCCTTTTGTCCATGGACAACCGTCGGGGGGCAGTCATCCGCATTGATGCGGATCATCTGCGGGCGCTGCAGGAGCTGTCTCTTCAGCTGCAGAAGGTCCTGGCCAGGTGCGTTTGCCGTCATGTTTCCCGGGAGGAAGTCCATGAGATGGTGGACGGGATCTTTGATAGCTGGGGCATCTGAGAAGCCTTACCGTTCCCTATGCTGAGATGAGAGAGAAAATCTGAGAATTGATGTAAATCTGAGGGTATCTGAGGAGTTTGACTGCCTCTGTTGCTGAGCCAAAATGGAACAAAGCCATCAGCAACATATGAAAAGCTGTTTGTAAGAAGACTAAGATCCATAAGAAACGAAACTGCACATTATTATAAGGAGTATTTTTTGTCATGAGTAATGAATATACTGCTTCCGCAGGAAAAGCCATCAACTATGCGGCTGCTGCGGCGCAACAGTACAATCATGCCTACATCGGCACCGAGCATTTGCTGCTGGGTCTGATCAGGGAAAAGGAAGGAACTGCCGGCATGGTGCTGGCGGAGTTTGGCGTGGATGAGAAGCGGCTGCTGGAGCTGATCGACCGGCTGATCGCCCCCTCGGAGCATACGACTGTGGTTTCCAAACCCGTTCCTACCCCCAGGACCCGGCAGGTCATTGCCCGGGCTTTCCGGGAGGCTGCCGCCACAAGGTCCGAGGCCGTAGGAACAGAGCATCTGCTGATCGCCATGCTGAAGGAAACCGACTGCGTGGGTACCCGGCTGCTTTATACCATGGGGGTAGACATCCAGAAACTGTTCCTGGGTGTGCTGCGGGCCATGGGTGTCAAGGCCAGGGATCAGGAGCAGGCTCTGCAGAAAAATGATTCCGCTACGCCTACCCTGGACCAGTATGGCACAGATCTTACCGAGAAGGCCAGAAACGGGGAACTGGATCCCTGCATCGGCAGAGAAAAGGAGATCGACCGTCTGATCCGCATTCTCAGCAGGAGGAGCAAGAACAATCCCTGTCTGGTGGGAGAGCCTGGTGTGGGAAAGACCGCCATCACGGAGGGTCTTGCCCAGCGGATCGCAGCAGGCGATGTGCCTCACACAGTGAAAGACAAGCGTCTGGTGACCCTGGATCTGTCCGGCATGGTGGCCGGTTCCAAATACCGGGGTGAGTTCGAGGAACGGATCAAAAATGTGGTAAAAGAAGTCAGCCGAAGCGGAAATATCCTGCTCTTTGTGGATGAACTGCATACCATTATCGGTGCCGGAGGAGCCGAAGGAGCGCTGGATGCCTCCAATATTCTCAAGCCCTCCCTGTCCAGAGGCGAGATCCAGCTGATCGGCGCCACCACATTGACAGAGTACAGGAAATATATTGAAAAGGATGCGGCTCTTGAAAGAAGATTCCAGCCGGTGACAGTGGATGAGCCTTCTGCAGAGGAGACTGTGCAGATCCTGAGAGGCCTGCGTCATGCCTACGAGGAACACCACGGGGTTGAGATCACGGAGGAAGCCCTGCAGGCTGCCGTACGGCTTTCTGAGCGCTATATCCATGACCGTTTCCTGCCGGATAAGGCCATCGATGTGATCGATGAGGCAGCGGCCGCTGTACAGCTGCAGGGACATCACATTCCGGGGCAATGGGCTGCCATGGAGGAGAAGATCCGGCAGCTGAAGGCAGAAAAAGAGCAGGCCATCCTGGAAAATGATTTTGACAGAGCCAAAGAACTGCAGGAACTCCAGAAAAAGGAAGAGCAGAGGCTGACCAGATCCAGGGAGCGCTATGAAAAGAAAAACAATGGCGGAAGACTGCAGGTGACAGAGAAAGAGATCGCAGCCACTGTTTCCGGCTGGACCAGGATCCCGGTGGACAAGCTGGCAGAGCAGGAGAGCAAGCGGCTGGCCAGACTGGAGCAGACCCTGCATAAGCGGGTGATCGGTCAGGAGGAAGCTGTTTCCGCTGTGGCAAAAGCCATCAAGAGGGGCAGGGTCGGTCTGAAGGATCCCCGCAGGCCCATTGGCTCCTTTATGTTCCTTGGTCCCACAGGCGTTGGAAAGACAGAACTGTCCAAGGCTCTGGCTGAGGCGGTCTTTGGCAGTGAAGAAGCCATGATCCGCGTAGATATGTCTGAATACATGGAAAAGCACAGCGTGTCTAAGCTGATCGGTTCTCCCCCAGGATATGTTGGCTACGATGAAGGCGGCCAGTTGTCCGAGAAGATCCGCAGAAATCCCTATTGTGTGCTGCTGTTTGATGAGATCGAAAAGGCCCATCCGGATGTATTCAACATCCTGCTGCAGGTGCTGGATGACGGCCGCATCACAGATGCCCAGGGCAGAGAAGTCAGCTTCAAGGAGACCTGTATCATCATGACTTCCAATTCCGGTGCTCAGGCTATCATGGCACCCAAACGTCTGGGATTTCTTTCCGGCGAGGATGAAAAGAAGGACTATGAGCATATGAAGGGGCAGGTCATGGAAGAAGTACGCCGCTCCTTCAAGCCGGAATTCCTGAACCGGATCGATGATATCATTGTCTTCCATTCTCTGACAAAAGAGGAGATGCTGAAGATCCTGCGGATCCTGCTCAAAGACCTGGCGGGACGCTGCAAAGAGCAGATGGAGATCGACCTCCATGTGACTGCCGGCGCAGAAAGCTTCCTGCTGGAAAAGGGTTATGAGCCAAAATACGGCGCAAGGCCCCTTCGCCGGACCATCCAGAATCTGGTGGAAGATGTGTTGGCAGAGAAGATCCTTGCAGGGGAGATCCGGAGCGGCGATAAAGTAAGAGTGACTGTGGGGAAGGAGAAACTGCTCTTTAAGAAAGGTTGATTCACTCCTGGGAAGACAGGGATAGTTCGCAGGCAGGGGATGATTTCCGGCTTCCTGTTTCTTGTCTCTCCGAGAATACAGAAAGACCCGGGTATCAGTGAAAAACTGGTATCCGGGTCTTACTTATCAACAGTAATACGCGATCTCATCGAAATACTGAAGCCATTTTTCACAAATTTTATCTACATTCCCAACCTGGTCTTCAGGTTTATACAGTTACAAGGGCCAGCACATATCGTTTGCTGCCTCCTCCGGCTTTGTGGATTCCAAGAGGTTTATATATTAGCCAGGGCCAGCAACTTTTCAATCTCTGCAGGATCCATCTTCAGAATACCGGCAGCCTGGTTGATCGACATGCCGCTCGCCAACAGGGAGTGGATAATGCTGGCCTTGCCACGAGCTTCACCCTGGATTTCTCCTTCAGCCCTACCTTCAGCCTTACCTTCAGCCCTACCCTCAGCAAGCCCTTCTTCTTTAGCAATCTCCCGGATCATCTGTTCATATTCCCAGCTTTTCATAAATTCCAGTGAAACCTCCTTCTTGCTCTTGACGTGCGAGACCATCTCATCCAGGCGGCGCAGAGTATCATTTGCCGCATTTTCTGTCTTTGTAGGATTCAATAGGTTTATATATTTGCAAATGCCAGAAGACTTTCAATCTCGGCAGGATCCATCTTCAAAATATCGGCAGCCTGGCTGACAGACATGCCGCTCGCCAACAGGGAGTGGATAATGCTGGCCTTGCCACGAGCTTCACCCTGGATTTCTCCTTCAGCCCTACCTTCAGCCTTACCTTCAGCCCTACCCTCAGCAAGCCCTTCTTCTTTAGCAATCTCCCGGATCATCTGTTCATATTCCC
>R14__coassemble_349_pt1 | contig 35185 bp, 28 predicted proteins | sample R14__metabat2_high_PE_030 | metagenome-assembled genome bin R14 | reverse complement strand
GCCGACCCCGGTATCCTCTCAGCCGCTGTTATCTTCTCCGCCCCTGGTGTCCTCGCCGCCGCTGTAATCTTCACCGCTGCTTTAATCTTCTCCGCTGTAATCTTCACCGCTGCTGTAATCCTCGCCACTGTAGTCACTGTCGTCATTATAGCTGTTGTAGCTGTCATCTGCGGTGTTGTCGTAACTGTTGTAGCTGTCATCCGTCACAGTCTGCGTAGCCTCCGGCGTAGGTGTCTCCGTAACGGTAGGTGTCGGGCTGGGAGTCGGTGTTCCCTGAATGGTCTTTTCTGTTTCCAGTGTGGAATTGGCATTGCCCGTGCTCAGACTGGTGTAGGTCAGGTAGGCAATAGTATTTTCCATACAGATGTCCCCTTCGCTGATATCACCAAAGGGGAAACTGTGCAGAGTCGCTGTAGTACCGTCACTGAAGGTAAGGATCACATCATAGGACGGCAGATCTGCGTCTGTAATACCGGCTCCCGCCAGTACCTCATCTGCGGAAGAAGCATTTTCGATCAGCTGCTTTGCGTCCTCCAGACCCACTGTGGTTGCTGCGATCTCTTCCAGACTGATGGTCTTGTAGTACAGATATCTGCCTTCTTCATTGGTGAAGACAGCCCCGTCCTTCAGTTCATTTGTCTGGGGATCTGTTGTGTCCCAGGACGTTTTGATCCGGAAATCTGTAATGTCCTTGCCGGTCTTATTGTGCAGGCAGATCCTGTAGGTGGCATCTTCCTTGGTGCCGATGATCTCCAGATCATCCACCACCTCCGGAATCGGAGTGGGAGTCACAGTGGATACATACTCTCCTGTCTCCTCCTTTTCTGCCAGGGAACATCCCGGCATGACCATCGCCGCCGCCAGTACACCGGCGATCAGCACAATCAGCCTTCTGTTTAACATATCTGAAAAACCTCCATACTTTGCTGCAAAGTCTTCCCTCTGCTGTCCTGCAGTGACGCCATCCGACTCTGCTCTTTCCGCTGCAAGCCTGTTTTTACTGCAGACCGCCTTCGATGGCATCCACGATCGTCTTCAGTGCCTCCTCTTCATCCGGTCCTTCGCATCGAAGCAGGATCGTCTCCCCTGCTTTGACGCAGGAAGCCAGTACACTGAGGATGCTTTTTGCATCCGCATCTGACCCGCCTTCATGTTCAAAGGTGACCTTTGACTTGAAGAGCACAGCCAGATTGCACAAAACACCTGCCGGCCGCAAATGCAGACCACATTCATTTTTGATGACTACTTTCTGACTAACCATAATCTCTGTCCTTTCCGGTTCCTTTTTCCGGGATCAGCTGCCTGCCTTCTCCTTCAGATGAACCACCAGTTCCACCTGTTCCGGCATACTGTAGCCTTCCGGCAGTGTGATCTTTACAGGTCTGGAATAATCTCCCTCCGTCAGCCCATTGAAATCTATGGCTGCGCTGATATCATTCTGGCTCAGGGATGCCAGGCTGCCGCCGTCTGACTTGACCCGGATCTTGTATTCTGCCTGATCGTAGGAAACGGTCAGGTTGTCCGGCAGATTTTCTTCTGTGATCGCGTCCACATCCATGGTAAACTCTGTACTGTCTTCTTCCAGGATGGAAACCGTGATCTTTACTTCACTTCCCGTGTTGGCACTCACCCGGATATCCTCCGGCAGCAGATCCGTGATGTCGATGGTTTCGGAAAAATCCCTGTTCCTTCCCTCTACGGAAATGTAGCTGCCCGGCACTTCGATCTGATTGCCATTGGCCTCCAGCGCCGCCAGAGCCTCATCACTGCCTACCACTGTCAGATCTGCCGGCAGTGTAGTGATCTCTCCCACCTGGTATCCATAAGCAGGACTGCCTTCCGTCTCCACATGCAGGGTCACATCTGACTGTTTGCGCCAGAGCTGTACCTGCACCGTGATCGACGGCGGGTCACTCTCTCCATTGAAGGTCAGATCATCCTCTATAGTCTGGCTGGAAAGTTCTTCCTGGTTCTTATCGATCAGGATCAGCTCCGCCGTTTTTTCCGTATCTCTGGAAAGGTCGGAAACATCGATCCTGGCCAGTACATTGTCGATCTGTTCCACAATGGACTGTGGGCCCCGTATGGTAATGGTATCGAGGCTGGATACCGCCCGGCCCACTTCATAGTTCTTGTCCGGAGAAGTATCACCGGTATCCACTGTGACCGGAAAATCCATGGAAGCGATATTTTCGATCTCTATGGGGATCGTGCTTCTGGAAAGGGTCAGGGCTGACTGCTCCAGCCCTGCACAGCTGACCTGCAGGGGAACCATGACCGGATCCCTGTCCAGATCCACGATCTGGGTCAGATCTGCCGTTACCGTGATGTTGGTGTCACTCAGTTCATTCAGCGTGGATCTGTTGGCCGTGACATAGACGGTGACCGTCTTGTATTCATCTTCTATATGATAGATCTGCTTGCCGTTCTCAATATAGGAAGAGTTTGTGACATCCACATGAATGTCATAGCCCCTGCTTTCTGTCGGGTCGTTGTTCAGCACCACCATGTACCAGACGACCACAGCCAGCAGCAGCGACAGCAGCTTCAGCGGCAGATTCCGCATAAAAATATCACTCAGTCGTTTCAGCATCTGTATCTCCGCTTTCTCTGTGTTTATCTGCCTGATCTTCTGTATTTCTGGATCCGGGTCATCTGCTCTCTCAGTTCCGTCATGGAAACACCTGTCGTCAGAGATCCGCCCTGGGCATAGGAGACCTTACCTGTTTCCTCAGAAACGATGATGGTAAAGGAATCTGTTACCTCACTGATGCCCATGCCCGCACGATGCCGGGTACCCAGCGTCTTGCTGAGACCCATGTTGCCTGACAGGGGCAGATAGCAGGTAGCTGCCGCCACCCGGTCATCCCGGATGATCACCGCTCCGTCATGCAGCGGTGTATTGTGTTCGAAAATATTGATCAGAAGCTCGCTGGAAACCTCTGCATCCACACGGATCCCTGTATTTTCATACTCACGCAGGGACTCATTGCACTGGATCACGATCAGGGCGCCTGTCTTTACCTCGCCCATGTCAAAGCAGGCATGCACCAGCTGATTCAGCGTATGGTCACTGAAACGCTTGTCACCCTCTGCATCTTTGCTGCCGATACTGAACAGCCGCCGGAAGAAATCCGTATGTCCCACCTGCTCCAGTACGCGGCGCAGCTCCGGCTGAAAAATGATGATGATCGCGGTGACGGCAACAACACCCAGATTGTTCAACAGCCAGACGATCACATCCATGTTGAAAATATTGGCAACTACGATAAAGGCGATCACAAACAAGATGCCCTTCAGCAAGGTATAGGACCTTGTGGTCTTCATCCACATGATCAGGCGATAGATCAGGAAAGCGATCAGCAGCACCTGGATGATGTCAATGACCTTGACAGGCTTTGGGGGGATCAGCCAGCTCACGATATTTACCCTGATCCAGGTAAGGATGGAATCTATGGTCATACGCTCCTCCGCTGTTCTCTCTTGCTTCTTTCTCCTGCGCCGCTTACTCCGGATCCTCCTCCAGCATGTTGCGGTTCATGGCAAAATCGCTCTGCTTTGTTTCCTGCTGCCGGTAGGATTTTCCAACGTCCGGTATCCGCTGTGTGCCGCCGGTAACTCTTCCGGGGCCACCCGGTCTGTCAAACACCGGTCTGGTCTGTCCGGCTGAGGCAGCGAATCTGGCTGTATCTCCCAGGATGTTTCCCTCCTGAGGAGGCCGTCTCTTCTGCCCGGCTGCCTGTACCGGCTGCCCCTGCTGCGTGTCCGGTCTTCCCTCCTGCGCTTTCCCACCTCGGCTGATCTCCGGCTGTCGTTCTTCGCCGGCGGCAGAAATGGCGGATTTCTTTTTGGGGATCACCTTGACAAAATAATAGTAATCATCGTCTTCAAACTGCAGGTGTCTGCTACCTTTGTAATCCATGCTGAAGACCAGCAGATCCAGAAGCAGCACCACCAGAACAGACACCACCAGATTGATCAGCTGGGGCATCAGATCCGGCTCCGTCTGCAGAAACAGACCGCCCAGCAGCATAACTGCCAGATAGACACAACCGCCAAAGGCAGCTGCCAGCAGGCCGGCGTGAACCGCCACAAACTTGCGGATGGCAGAGGCCAGCAGACAGGCCGCCACCGCCGCAATAATACAAAGGTACATCTCCATGTTCTGTACCAGATCATTCAGCAGGGTCTGCACCACTTCCAGCATGGAGCTGCTGCCCGCAGCCTTCATCAAGGCTACCGGGCCGTTGACTGTCTTTACAAAATAAGCCGCGACCACTCCGAAGATCATGGTGACCGCAGAAGCGGAACCTCTGAAGATTCCCAGCCCCAGAGGAACTGCAGCCGGAATTCCCAGCTGGAATCCGATGGGGGTCAGCATGAGGGCAAATGCCTCTGAAGAAACCAGACGGAAGTAAAAAAGAAGCATGATCAGGAACAAGGCCGCAGCCACCAGCCCCACCTCCAGGCCCAGGGCAAAGCAATGCAGGACGATCAGGAAGACTGCGGTCACTACGCATCCGTTCCAGGGAAGGATGGCACAGATCAGGGCCAGAATGACCAGGATAAAGGGCTGATTCAGCAGTTCCATGTAACCGAGCATGTTGCTGATCTCCACAAATACAAAGATGGCGACCGCAAACTTCAGCACCAGCTGGATCAATGTATCATATCTATTGTAGGTATCTCTGAGGATATCGCGCAATGCCTGCATATGGATATCTCCTTTTCTTCCCTGTCATGGCAAGATCAGTTCTTTTTCTGATAAAGGTCTTCCAGTTCTTCCAGAATATCTTCGTACCGGCCCACCCGTTCCACTGCTTTCTGATAGCGGGCACTGCGGATGGCAATGACGATCACGGTGTAGATCCCCATGATGCAGATGTAGCCGATCACTGTCAAGATCAGCAGAAGCTGCATGTTCAGCTGATCAAAGTTCTCCATCAGGAAATCCAGATGGTAAAGCAGGACCAGCAACAGGATCAGTCCGTAACCAACTGTCATCTGGAAGAAATTCCCCAGGATCCCCAGGCCGATATAATCCCACTTGTAATAGCCGGCGATCTTCAGATCCTCTTTTCCTTCGATCTGTTCAAATGCAGCCAGATCGATCATTTTCTGAAGTTTCTCTTCATTGATCATCCTGAATCATCCTTCCAGTTAACGATGAAAATCCATACTTTGGTTAATTTTACCATATTTCCTCTGATATGGCAAATCAATGCCCTTATGGACGGATACAGGCGCACAGACCATATACTCTGCCGACCCCTGCTTCCAGCAGCAGAGCACTCAGAGCATCCAGCGTACTTCCTGTGGTATAGATATCGTCCACCAGCAGAACGCAGGACAGGGGAAGGCTGTCCGCCCGCAGCAGAAAAGCGTGCTGCAGATTTTTCTGCCGTTCCCGGGGATCCAGATTTTTCTGCGCAACTGTTTTCCTGCAGCGGACCAGCAGATCCTTTTCCATGGGGATCCCGGTCAGTTCCGAGATCCTGCTGCCCAGCAGTTCCGCCTGATTGTAACCTCTGGAAAGATAACGGCTGCGGTGCACCGGTACCGGCAGCAGCAGCTCCGGTCTGGCTCTGGCCAGCAGTTCTCCTCCATAGAGCGTCATAGCATGCCCGAAAAAGGAGGCATACTCCGGCCTTCCGCCGTATTTCATGCGCAGGATGGATCTCTGCACCCGGCCCGTGTAAGGAAAAGGCGCCAGGCTCTGCCAGTAGCTGTGCCTGCGGCTTTCGCAGTCCCGGCACAGTTCCTCCTCATCCTCCAGAGGACGGCCGCAGCTGCAGCAGACCTGTCCTGTGATAAAGGGAAGGCGGCTGCCGCAATCGGCACAGACCTCCCTTTCCTCTTTCTCCAGCAGCCTGTCACAGAGGGCGCAGCGGGCCGGGTAGAGGATCCTCGGTATTTGCTTCCCTTGCCATTTCATAAAGTCTCCTTCTCCCCGATCTCTCTTCCTGATCCTGCAGAAGGCAGACAGACTTATCTCGATTCCCGAACTCCCTCACCGGAGATTTTCGTCACTCAGCAGCCGAATGAAAATCTCTGACGCAGGAAGTTCTCGCTCTGTTTCTATTCCGATTCCGCTTTCAGCACATAGCAGCCCATTACCTGCCGTCCGCCTCTCGCATCTCGCGGATCCGCCGGGCCAGTGTGGTATACCTGCCGGTCTCCGTGTGATTTCGGATCATTTCACTGACGGTATCCTGACTGCCCACCAGCATCACACAACGGCGGGCCCGGGTCACTGCCGTGTAGAGCAGGTTGCGGTTCATCAGCATGCGGGGACCGCCCAGCAGGGGCAGGATCACTGCGGGATATTCGCTCCCCTGAGATTTGTGAATGGTAATGGCATAGGCCAGCTCCAGCTCATCCAGCTGCCGGAAACTGTATTCCACCAGCTTGCCTTCCTCAAATTCCACTTCCAGCATCTCTTCTGCAGGGTAAATGCTGCGGATCCTGCCCATTTCCCCGTTGAAGATACCCATACCCTGCTGCACCGGGATCTGATACTCTCCCAGGATCTTCCATTCCAGCTGGTAGTCATTGCGTACCTGCATGACCTTGTCTCCCTCCCGGAACAGCTGGCCGCCGATCTCCTTTTCCTCTTTCTCCGGATCCTGTGGGTTGAGATATTTCTGCAGGATCCGGTTCAGGTTTTCCACACCCAGAGCACCCTTGCGCATGGGCGTCAACACCTGTACCTCCATGGGATCCGCATGAACATACTCCGGCAGTTTATGAGAGGTCAGATAGACCAGAATATGCTGGATATCATAGACCTCATTTCTCTGCAGAAAGAAAAAGTCCCTGCTCTGATTGTCCAGCCGGATCTCCTGGCCGGCATTGATCCTGTGGGCATTGACCACGATATCGCTCTCCGAAGCCTGCCGAAAGATATGGGTCAGTTCTGTCACCGGGAAAGAGGCCGACCGGATCAGATCCCGCAGCACACAGCCCGGACCAACACTGGGCAGCTGATTCACATCCCCCACCATGATCAGCCGGGTGCCCGGCACCACAGCAGAAAGCAGGGCATGCATCAGGTGAATGTCCACCATGGACATCTCATCAATGATCACCACATCCGCTTCCAGGGGATTGTCTGCGTTTCTCTCAAAGCGGACTTCCTCCCGGTCCTCCTCTACCACGCCATTCAGTTCCAGCAGCCGATGGATGGTGGAAGCCTCATAGCCTGTCATCTCCGTCATCCGCTTGGCAGCTCTGCCGGTAGGCGCAGCCAGGGCGATCTCCATGTTCTCAGCCAGGAAGTAGCGGATCATGGTATTGATGGTGGTGGTCTTGCCCGTGCCAGGTCCTCCGGTCAGGATCATAAGGCCGTTGGAGGCAGCGGAAAGCACAGCCTGTCTCTGTTTCTCATCCAGACTGATCTTTTCCTTCTTTTCGATCCGGGCGATCTGCGCCAGGATCCCCTGCTCTCCGGTCTGACAGCGAATGTTCAGATCCTGCAGCATGCGGGCTGTATTCAGTTCCATGGAATACATATGGGAATTGTAGACCAGACAGTTTTCTTCTTCCGCCTCTCCCTCCGTCTTCAGGACCAGTCTGCGGTCGATCATCAGATCCATCAGATATTTTTCCAGATCCTCCGCATCAAGGCCCAGAAGTTCTCCGGTCCTCTGCAGCAGAAGATCTTTGGGCAGACAGACATGCCCCTGCCCCTCTGCCATGCTCAGGATATAGCAGATGCCGCTGCGGATACGATATTCGGAATCCACCCGGATACCGATCCGGGAAGCGATCTCGTCTGCAGTGCGAAAGCCAACGCCGCGGATGTCCTCCGCCATGCGGTAGGGATTTTCCTTCAGGACACGGTACAGATCATCCTGATACTTCTGGTATATTTTGATGCCCAGAGGCATGGAGATCCCGTACTGTGCCAGAAAAATAAGTGCATTCTGCATCTGGGATTTTTCCCGGACCTGCTCCCCGATCTCACGGGCCATCCGCATACTGATCCCCTTGATCTCTGCCAGCCGTTCCGGCTCCTCCTCCAGAATGCGCAAAGTATCCTCATCAAATGCCCGGACGATCCGCTCCGCCAGTCTGGGGCCGATGCCTTTGACCGCGCCGCTGCCAAGGTACCGCTCCAGAGCAACGCCGCTCCTGGGCACCCGGCTTTCACATTCCCGGACCTGAAACTGTTTTCCGTAGACGGGATGCTCTGTGTAATCTCCTTCTGCAGACAGGTATTCTCCCTCATGCAGCGCCTGGAAGCTGCCCACGCAGGTGATCTCTCCTCCGCCGCCTTTTCTGCCGCCGGCTGTCTTCCTGCCTGCGGCAGTCTTTTTTTCTTCCGTGCCACCCCGCATGGGCATCAGGCTCAGTACGGTGTAACCGTTTTCCTCATTTCTGTATACGATATGCTCTACATATCCTTCCAGATGTTCCAATACTTTCTCCTTGTAGTGCGCTTTATGGATGGTGCGCCTGGGGAAATGCTGATCCCGTCAGTATTTCCTCAGAAACCCTTTTCCAATACTGCCATTGTCTCCAGATATCTTCCCGTGCCAAGGGCCACCACGGAGGAAGGATGCTCTGCCAGAATAACAGGCACACCGGTACTCTCACTGATCACTTCCTCCAGACCGTGCAGCTTGGCGCCGCCGCCTGCCAGGATGATCCCCCGGGAGGTGATATCCGCCGCGAACTCCGGCAGGGTCCTCTCCATGACATGATGAATACTCTGCAGGATCTGCCGGACCGGCTCCTGCAGGGCGATCCTGACATCTTCGGAAGTCAGTCGTACCATCTTGGGCAGACCGGTGATGACATTCCGCCCCTTGATGTCCATGGTCTCCTGTCTGGGACGCTTGCCGGCCGTGCCGATGCGGATCTTGGCCATCTCCGCTGTCTGCTCACCGATAAACAGTCCGTATCTTTTTCTCACATAGCGGATAATGGCTTCATTGAACTGGTCCCCCGCTACTTTGATGGAGGCAGAGGAAACGATCCCGCCCAAAGAGATCACAGCGATATCCGTGATACCGCCGCCGATATCCACTACCATGTTGCCATTGGGTCTGGTCACATCGATCTGCGCACCGATGGCTGCCGCCATGGGCTCATCCACCAGGGTCACTTCCCTGGCACCGGCCTGGAAAGTCGCCTCCTCCACCGCCCGGCGTTCCACTGTTGTTACACCTGTGGGCAGGCAGATGACGATCCTGGGCTTAAGGAAGCCCCGGCGTCCCATGGCCTTCTGGATGAAATAGCGCAGCATTTTTTCCATGATCATATAGTCGGAGACCACGCCCTCCTTCAGTGGACGGATGGCCATGATATTGCCGGGGGTGCGCCCTACCATCTGGCGGGCCTCCTCCCCTACTGCCATGACTCTGTCCTTGTCTTTATCATAAGCAACCAGGGCAGGCTCCTTGACTACAATGCCTTTTCCCCTGAGATAAACCACGATGCTGGCGGTACCCAGATCAATGCCGATATCTGTTGCTGCCATAATTCCCCTTTCTGCATTTGCCTGAGTCCCGGGCTAAGCTCCCCTTACCCCAGGATCGTCTTCAGATACTGTCCCGTGTAGGAAGCCGGATCCTGCGCCACCTGCTCCGGTGTGCCGGTGGCAAACACCGTGCCGCCTCTGTCTCCGCCTTCCGGACCGATATCTATGATATAATCCGCTGTTTTGATCACATCCAGATTGTGCTCAATGACCAGGACTGTATTGCCCCCGTCTGCCAGCCTGTGCAGGATCCGCACCAGCTTCTCCACATCGTCAAAATGGAGGCCGGTGGTAGGCTCATCCAGGATATAGATGGTCCTGCCGGTACTCCGCCTGGAGAGCTCTGCTGCCAGCTTGATCCGCTGGGCTTCACCGCCGGACAGCGTAGTGGAGGGCTGTCCCAGCCGGAGATAGGACAGACCCACATCATAGAGGGTCTGGATCTTTCTGCGGATGGAAGGCACCGGCTCAAAGAAGGTCAGAGCCTCCTCCACCGTCATATCCAGCACATCATAAATACTCTTTCCCTTGTATTTCACTTCCAGGGTCTCCCTGTTGTACCGTCTGCCGTGACAGACCTCACAGGGGACATAAACATCCGGCAGGAAGTGCATCTCGATCTTCAGGATACCGTCGCCGGCACAGGCTTCGCAGCGGCCGCCTTTGACATTGAAGCTGAAGCGGCCCTTTTTATAGCCCCGGGCTCTGGCATCTGCCGTAGCGGCAAAGAGATCCCGGATCATGTCAAACACGCCTGTATATGTGGCCGGATTGGACCGGGGCGTCCTGCCGATGGGGGACTGGTCAATGTCAATGACCTTGTCCAGCTGTTCCACGCCGGTAATGTCCCTGTGTTTTCCCGGAATAGTCCTGGCCCTGTTCAGATCCCTGGCCAGCCTCTTGTAGAGGATCTCATTGACCAGAGAGCTCTTGCCGGAACCGGACACCCCGGTCACGCAGGTAAATACCCCCAGCGGGAAATCCACATCTATATTTTTCAGGTTGTTTTCCGCAGCGCCGGATACCCTGAGCCATCCGGAGGGCTGCCGGCGGACTGCCGGGACGGGAATGCTGCGTTTTCCGCTGAGATACTGCCCCGTTACGGAATGCTCCTCCCGGATCAGGTCCTCCACGCTTCCCATGGCCACCAGCTGGCCTCCGTGTTCACCGGCACCCGGACCGATATCGATCACGCAGTCTGCCGCCCGCATGGTCTCCTCATCATGCTCCACCACGATCAGGGTATTTCCCAGATCCCGCAGGTCCTTCAGTGCCTGCAGCAGTTTGCCGTTGTCCCGCTGGTGCAGACCGATGCTGGGCTCATCCAGGATATAGGCCACACCCACCAGGCCGGAACCGATCTGGGTAGCCAGACGGATCCGCTGGGCTTCCCCGCCGGACAGGCTTCCGGTGGATCTGGCCAGAGACAGATAATCCAGTCCCACATTGACCAGGAACTGTACCCGGGCCCTGACCTCCTTCAGGATCTGGCCGCCGATCCGCTGCTGCTGTTCTCCCAGCTTCAGGTCCTGCAGGAATCCCAGCAGTTTTTCCGCGGACAGCATGGTCATATCGTAAATATTCATGTCTCCGACTGTCACGGCCAATGCTTCTTTTTTCAGACGCCGGCCCTCGCACAGCTTGCAGGGGGTGATCCGCATGAAGGTCTCATATTCTGCCTTGGTGCTCTCAGCGCCGGTCTCCCGGTAACGGCGTTCCACATTGCGGATCAATCCTTCAAAAGCCACATCATAAACGCCCACACCCCGCTGACCGGTGTAATGCACCTTGACAGAGTGCCCATCCGTGCCGTGGATCAGGATGTCATGAATCCGTTTGGAATAGTCCCTGAAAGGAGTATCCAGAGAAAATCCGTATTCTTCTGCCAGTGCCGTCAGCAGGGCATGGGTGAAACTGCCTGCCGTGGAGGAGGACTGCCAGCCCAGCACGGTGATAGCCCCCTGGGAAATGGAAAGGGATTTATCCGGGATCATGAGATCCTCATCAAATTCCATCCTGTAGCCAAGACCCGCGCAGTCCGGGCAGGCACCGAAGGGATTGTTGAAGGAGAAGCTTCTGGGCTCGATCTCATCCACACTGATGCCGCATTCGGGACAGGAAAAGCTCTGACTGAAGGTCCTGCGGCTGCCATCCATGGTATCGACGATCAGCAGGCCGTCAGACAGCTTCAGCACAGTCTCAATGGAATCCGTCAGTCTCTTGCCGATCCCTTCTTTGACGATCAGCCGGTCCACCAGGATCTCTATATCATGCTTGATGTTCTTGTCCAGTCGGATCTCCTCCGACAGTTCATACTGATTGCCATCGATGATCACCCGGACAAAGCCGCTTTTTCTGGCCTGCTGCAGCAGTTTTTCATGGCGGCCCTTTTTTCCTCTCACCACCGGCGCCAGCAGCTGGATCCTGCTCCGCTCCGGCAGGGTCATGATCTGGTCCACCATCTGATCCACCGTCTGCCGGCGGATATCCCTGCCGCACCTGGGGCAATGGGGAATGCCGATCCGGGCATAGAGCAGACGCAGATAGTCATAGATCTCCGTCACTGTACCTACCGTGGAACGGGGGTTCCGGTTAGTGGATTTCTGGTCAATGGAAATGGCCGGGGGAAGTCCCTCGATGCTTTCCACATCAGGCTTCTCCATCTGGCCCAGGAACTGTCTGGCATAGGAAGACAGACTTTCCATGTATCTTCTCTGCCCCTCCGCATAGATGGTATCAAAAGCCAGGGAACTCTTTCCTGAGCCGGAAAGGCCGGTCAGGACCACAAACTGATCCCTGGGAATATCCAGATCAATATGTTTCAGATTGTTTTCCGCAGCGCCGCGGATGCGTATAAATTTATCCGGCTGCATGTATCGCTCCTTATTTCTGTCCTACAGCAGATCCGCAAAGATCGTATTGCTGACTGAGATCCCTTTCGACGTCAGCCGCAGTCTGTCTCCCTCCTGCTCCATCAGGCCCAGGGACAGATATTTCCGGAGCACACTGCCGTAGCGCTGCTCCATATCCTCCGAAAAGCGTTCCCGGAACTCACGGTACCCCACGCCCTGCTGCAGACGCAGACCCAGGATCATGTACTCCGCCATTTCATCTGCCGGGCTCAGTTCTTCTACAATCTTTCTTACAGATTGCTCCCGGAAGCCCTGTCCTTCCTCTGCCGGGCCTTCCGGTCCATAGTATGACAGGTAGGTCTGCAGATCTGTCTCATTCTGATATCTTCTGTGCTGCCACAGGGAGGCCGCCCCCAGGCCAAAGCCCAGGTACTCCACACCGGTCCAGTAGCCCAGATTGTGCAGACATTCCCGGCCTTCCTTTGCGTAATTGGAGATCTCATAGCGCCGGTAGCCGAAAGCTCCCAGGATCTCCGCCGTCTCCTCATACATCTGCCGCTCTTCCTCCTCCGGCGGCAGCTGCAGGCTGTCCCGCCGCTCCCACAGGGGCGTCCCTTCCTCCAGGATCAGGCTGTAGGCAGAGATGTGTTCCGGCTCCAGAGCAGCGATGCACTGCAGACTGCGGCGCCAGGAACTGAGGGTCTGGCACGGCAGGCCGGACATCAGATCCACATTGATATTTTCAAAGCCCGCTTCTCTGGCCAGGGCAAAGGAATGCAGGAAATCCTCATAGGTATGGATCCTGCCCAGCTGCGCCAGAGCTGCTCTTTCTGTTGTCTGACAGCCAATACTGAGGCGATTGACGCCGCAGCGCCGGTAGATCTCCAGTTTCTCTGCTGTCAGGGTCCCGGGATTGGCTTCCATGCTGATCTCCGCGCCGGGCAGAAGATCAAAATGCTCGCTGACGCAGGAAAGGAGCCCGGCGATCTCATCCGCGTCCGGCAGGGAAGGTGTCCCTCCGCCCAGAAAGATACTGCGGACTGCCATGGGCTCTGCCGAACAGCGGATCTCCCTCTGCAAAGCGCGGAAATAAGCCTTCCGGTCCTCTGCTTCCGCAGGGAAGCTCAGAAAGTCGCAGTAGGCACATTTCCGCACGCAAAATGGAATATGCAGGTAGATCTCACCTGTTTTTTTCTGTTTCTCAGGATTCATCATCCAGCTTCAATACACTCATGAAGGCCTTCTGGGGGATCTCCACATTGCCCACCTGGCGCATCCGCTTCTTGCCTTCCTTCTGCTTCTCCAGCAGCTTTTTCTTTCTGGAGATATCGCCGCCGTAACACTTGGCCAGGACATCCTTGCGCATGGCCTTGACCGTCTCCCGGGCAATGATCTTAGAGCCGATGGCTGCCTGGATGGGGATCTCAAACAGCTGCCGGGGGATCTCCTTCTTCAGTTTCTCGCACATTTTCCGCCCTCTGTCATAGGCAGAGCCTTCAAATACGATGAAGGACAGGGCATCCACTTCCTCCCGGTTGACCAGGATGTCCAGCTTGACCAGCTTGCTGCGCTCATAGCCCAGCAGCTCATAGTCAAAGGATGCGTAGCCTCTGGAACGGGATTTCAATGCGTCAAAGAAATCGTAAATGACCTCATTCAGGGGCAGATGATAATGGAGCATGACTCTGGTGGTCTCCAGATATTCCATACCCTGATACTGTCCCCGGCGCTCCTCGCAGAGCTGCATGATAGGACCGACGAATTCATTGGTCACCATGATCTCCGCCTTGACAATGGGCTCCTCCATGTACTCAATCTCCGAAGGATCCGGCAGATTGGAGGGATTGGTCAGATCCATGACGGTCCCGTCGCTCTTGTGCACTTTGTAGATAACACTGGGCGCAGTGGTCACCAGATCCAGATTGTATTCTCTTTCCAGCCGCTCCTGGATGATCTCCAGATGCAGCAGGCCCAAGAAACCGCAGCGGAAGCCGAAGCCCAGAGCAATGGAGTTTTCCGGCTCATAGTGCAGGGAAGCGTCATTCAGCTGCAGTTTCTCCAATGCATCCCGCAGGTCTCCATACTTGGCGCCGTCTGCCGGATATACGCCGCAGTAGACCATGGAATTGACTTTTTTATAGCCTGGCAGAGGCTCTGCACATGGCCTGTCATCATCTGTGACCGTATCGCCGACGCGGGTATCGGCCACCCGCTTGATGGAAGCGGTGATGTAGCCTACCATGCCTGCGGAGAGCTCCTGGCATGGGATCATCTGGCCTGCGCCGAAATATCCCACTTCCACTACTTCTTCCACAGCGCCGGTAGCCATCATGCGGATCCGGGTACCCTTGCGCACAGTACCTTCCATGATCCGGCAGGAAATGATGACACCTTTATAGGAATCATAGACGGAGTCAAAGATCAGGGCCTGCAGGGGCGCTTTCGGGTCTCCTGTGGGCGCGGGGATCTTCTGCACGATCTCTTCCAGTACCGCATCTATATTCTGTCCGGTCTTGGCGGAGATCAGGGGAGCCTCCTGGGCCTCGATACCGATCACATCCTCGATCTCATTGATGACCCGCTCCGGCTCAGCGCTGGGCAGATCGATCTTGTTGATGACCGGATAGACCTCCAGATCATGATCCAGGGCCAGATAGACATTTCCCAGGGTCTGGGCCTCTATGCCCTGAGCAGCATCCACCACCAGCAGGGCCCCGTCGCAGGCGGCAAGGCTTCGGGATACTTCATAATTAAAATCCACATGGCCGGGGGTATCGATCATGTTGAGGATGTATTCCTCCCCATCCTGCGCCTTGTACACGGTACGTACCGCCTGGGCTTTGATGGTGATCCCCCGCTCCCGCTCCAGATCCATATTGTCCAGGACCTGGTTCTGCATCTCTCTCTGGGTCAGCAGGCCGGTCTTCTCAATGATCCGGTCCGCCAGTGTGGATTTGCCGTGGTCAATATGAGCAATAATGCTGAAATTCCGTATTCTGCTCTGTTCAATATCAGCCAAAGTATTTCCTCCTGTTCTGTCTGTCACAGGGCTACCTGTCACAGGAATAATAGACCTTTACGCATCCCGCAAAATCTGACCAGTCATGCCAGCCGCTGCGGGAATGGGTGGCGGGGTCCAGTACATAGCAGCGGTTGTTTTCATCCACTGCCGCGATCACGATAAAATGTCCCCCGCTGGTAAACATGCCCGGCCCCATCAGCAGGATCCCATAGGACTTTCCTGCCTTCATGGCAGACAGCCAGCGGTTTCTGGCATTGCAGGCATCCGTGCCGTACAGGCTGCTGTAGTTGTATTGTTTTCCATGCAGCCCCTTGGCTGTCAGGTAAGCCGTAGGTCCTTCCCAGTAGGTACCGGAACCATTGCTGGCATAGCCGTTGGCTGTCAGCCATACAGAGACCGTGTAGGGCGTCTCACCACTGATGTCGGCGCAGGCAGTAGGCCCGCAGCCGGAATTTGCCATGGTACCGCCGGCATAACTGCACCAGGCCCACTGAGGATCAGACTGCAAATAATCGCAGAGATTCCCTGTGATATCTTTCGTCCATTTGGCGTACAGGGTCTTATGGCCATAGCGGCCCTGGGCGATCTTTGTGACCTTTTTAGTATATGCGGCATCCAGATACCAGCCGGCAAAGACCATCCCCTCTTCTGTGGTGGTTGGCTTGTACAGTTTGAAGGTCGGTGTCTCAATGGTATAGGTCGATGGATTCTTTTTGCTGTTTGTCCCACCGTTCAGCACATAGGTAATGGTATAGGTACGCAGCTTCCACTGGGCATACAGGCGGACAATGCCTCCGTTTTTATAACGCAGGTTCCGGACCGCCTGGGCATCCTTGTAAGAGGTGCCGCTGCCATCAGCCTTTGTATTCCAGCCTGTAAATTTATAGCCCTTTCTCTGAAAAGCGTTGGCTGTCAGATTATAAAGCTTATTGGTCCTCTGCGTCATGGCCTTCATGGTGCCGGAGGTGGCGCCATTGCCATAGAAGCGGACCGTGTAGCGGCAGTTTTTCCATTTGGCATACAGGGTCCTGTTGCCGATCCTGCCCTGTTTCAGCTTCGTCACCTGCTTCGTGCAGGCGCTGTCACTGAACCAGCCCAGAAATACATAGCCCTTTCTGGTGGGCTCCTGCAGAGTAATGGTTTTGGTCAGAAGGGTATACTTTCCGGGATTCCCCTCTGCGTTTGACCCACCCTTCAGCTCATAGGTAATGGTATATTTCCGGGTCTTCCACTGGGCATAAAGCGTCCGACCGCTGCCTGTGGTCAGATTTTTCACTACTGCCTTATTGCTGTAAGAAACACCTGTCCCGTCTGCTCTGGTATTCCAGCCATTGAAGTAATAACCTCTGCGGTAAAAGACATTGGCAGGAAGCGTGATCTCCTGGTCATAGCGAATATCCTTTACCCAGGCCATGCTGCCGGAATCGGCTCCATTGCCTTTGAAACGCAGGCTATAGACATTTGCCTCCCAGGCAGCATACAGGATCAGATCCCCGGTACTGCTTCCACCGCCAAGAGAAAACACCTGCTCCGTACAGGCCGCATCCGAAAACCAGCCGGCAAAGCTGTAGCCCTTTCTTGCAGGGGGCTGCAGAAGCATTTGCGGGCTTTCCTCCGTATAGGCAGTGGGATTCCCCTCTGCCTGTGTGCCGCCGTTCAGCTCATAGGTGATCGTATAGATCCGGTTTCCCGGCTGATCCGGTGAAGCGCTGCCGTCCTGCTGCCCCAGCGTTTGCTCTTCCCCTGCTGATGAGATTGTCACACTCGCTGCTTCCTCTACGGGAGCGGCTGCTTCATCCACAGCTACCGCTGCGGAAGCGATCGTCTCATCCACAGCCTCCTCTGCAGAGGAGAGCACTTCATCCGCAGCTTCTTCTGTCATATCTGCAGTTTCCATCCCGGTATCCTGCAGCTCTGCCATCTGCTTCGAAACAGCAGCAGACACTTCTGAGGTCTGCTGCTGAGCAACCACAGATTCTTCCACTGTCTTCGTCCTGCACTCAACGGATCTCTCCGCAGCGCAGACCTCAGCTGCCGGCACGGTCCCTGCAGAGAGCTGCAGGAACAGCGCAGCTGCCAGCACAGCAGACAGGGTCCAGTATTTTCCCTTTCTGTTTCTCAGATTCATTCTGTGCCCTCACTGTATGTATCTGCCGTTTCCGTCACAGAACTGTATATGATCTCGCCGTCCACAGACAGCTGTACACCTTCTGTCTCACAGTTTTCCTGGATGGAACGCACCACACCGGCAATGCCCTTTTCGGAATCCGCCAGCGTACTTCCGGTGACGGTTCCCTCATCCAGATTCACATAGCTCTGCCCATCCTGCTTGACGGCAGACAGCACAGAGGCATCCTGGGAAAGGGGCGACCTGTGATCAGCCTGCTCCGGCCCCTTGATCAGTTCCTCCACAACGATCCGCTCCAGAGGAATACTGCTGCTGCAATAGACATTTCGCTCCTCCGTCGCCAGCTCATCTCCGGACAAGGTCAGGAAATACAGCTTCAGAGTCACATTGCTGTAGGAATTGACATCCATGCCGGTGCCATCCAGAAAGCTTTCCTCCGTCATGGCGACCAGCCGCTTGCCATAGCTGTCCCTGACAGCCTGTCCTCCGGCTTTGAAAAGCACCTGCTCCACGCCATCGATCTGACAGAGCCCCAGAGTAAAACCTGCATAGATCAGATTTTTCCTGCCGGGATCCAGATCCTTAAACGCTGCGGAAAAATCCAGAGACACCTGCTGATCTGTGTAGGAGTACTCCTCCAGCAGGATACCGGAAGGCAGCAGGGTCTGCAGCCCCTCCTCGTCCTCACTGCTCCTCTGTTCTGTCATCAGGGTCAGCATCTCCAGGATCCTGGTCTCTGTATCTCCCTGACCGGGAAGATAGGACAAGGTCTCTATATCGTTGCCGGAACTGTTCAGAAAATATAACTTAGCGGTTCCCTCCTCTTCCTCCGCGCAGCCTGCCAGCAGCAGGACCGTCAGCAGCAGGAAGGAGATCATGATCTTTTTCATCTGCTCCCTCCCTCAGGAATGATAGGTCAGAGGGATCCGGACAGACATGGTGGTCCCCTCTCCCTCTACACTGTGAACCTTGATGGCGCCCCTGTGCAGCACCACTGTACTTCTGGTAATGGCCAGGCCCAGGCCTGTGCCGCCGATCTCCCGGGAATGACTTTTATCCGCCCGGTAGAAACGCTCAAAAATATGATCCACAGAATCCTCCGGTATACCGAGACCGGAGTCTGCTACTGTGACATAGAAATATTTGCTGTCCGCATTAAGAGAGATCCGGACCCAGCCCCCTTCCGGCTTGTTGTACTTGATGGCATTCTCCATGATATTGGACAGGGCAAGGGTCAGCTTGGTCTCATCCACCTCGGCATTCACCGGCCGGAAAGTATCCAGGACCAGATCCACCTTTGCCAGAGCCGCAATAGGCGTCAGTCTCTTGACGATCAGCTCCAGCAGCTGATTGATATTGCACTCCTGCATGTTCAGATCCGTGGAATCCTTGTCCAGCTTCACCAGAGAAAGCAGATCGGTAATGATGGAATTCTCCCGGTCGATCTCGGAAGAGATATCCTGCATGAATTCCTGATACTGCTCCAGAGGCACATTTTCCTGGCCGTTCAGGGCATCCGCCAGCACCTTCATGGAAGTCAGCGGGGTCTTCAGTTCATGGGACACATTGGCCACGAACTCCTGTCTGGAGGTATCCAGGGCCCGGATCCTGCCCAGCATACGGTTGAAGGCATCCGAGATCAGCTCCGTCTCAAAATAATCAGAAACAGAGATGCTCTCTTCCAGATAACCGTCTGTCAGATCCTCGATGGACCTGGTGATCTTCTGGAAAGGCCGGACCAGAAATCCGGAAGTAATATAAGACAGCAGCAAAATGGCCGCCACAATAACAGCCAGGATCATGATTCCCTTTTGCTCCAGGATCTTCCTGCTGGCGCTGATCTCCGCTGTGGAAACGCTGCAGAGCATTACTCCCTCCACAGCATCATCCCCGGATTCGGAATCTGTGATCTTGACTGTCATCTGAATGTAATTATTCTGATTGTCATACTGACTGCTTTCCACTCCCTGAAAACAGTCCACTACCTCCTGAGAAAGAATATATTTGCCCGTATCCAGATCATAGGTATCCCGCACGATCCGGTAATCTCTGTTGATCACCAGGATACGGCCGCCGTAAATGCTGGTCAGTACATCCAGCTTGCCGCTGACCACCTCATTCTCCGGACTCTCCAGATAGCCCAGCCCCACCAGCGTGTTGCAGAGCATGGAACATTCATTGCGGACAATGGCAGTCCTCTGGGAAACAGCCCGGTCCTGATATCCCTGCACCACCACCAGCTCCACTGCGAATGCGGAGGCGATTCCAAGCACTATGGTCAGGATCATGATACGGAAACGAAGGCTTCTCAGGAATTTATGCGAATGCTTAACCCTGGAAATAGTAACCAACTCCCCACTTTGTATGGATATATCTCGGATTGCCCGGGACTTCCTCTACCTTTTCACGCAGTCTCCGGATATGCACATCCACGGTGCGGACATCTCCCGGATACTCATACCCCCAGACCATATTCAGCAGATTTTCCCGGCTGAAGACTTTGTTGGGGCTGTAAGCCAGCAGCTCCAGCAGGTCAAACTCCTTGGCAGTCAGATTGACCTCCCGGTCACCAATGAAGACCCGGCGGCTCTCGCAGTCGATCTTCATCTCTCCCACTTCAATGATACTGGACTTTGTCTCTTCCTGAGAGGGACGGGCAGCACGCCGGAGGATAGCCTTGATCCGGGCCTTGACCTCCAGAATGTTGAAGGGCTTGGTGATATAATCATCTGCGCCGTATTCCAGGCCCATGATCTTGTCCATATCCTCCCCCTTGGCTGTCAGCATGATCACCGGCACATTGGAAAACTCCCGGATCTGCTGGCAGACCTGCAGGCCGTCCAGCTTCGGCAGCATGATATCCAGCAAAATGATATCATATGCCTTGTCCCTGACCATCTGCAGAGCCTCTTCCCCGTCATAGGCGCAATCCACTTCCATGTCATCCTGCATGAGGGAAAATCTCAGTCCTTTCACGATCAGTTTCTCATCATCAACGACCAGTACCTTCTTTGCCATCTTTATCTCCTATACTTCAATCAAATCCTGCAGCTGCTGAAATGTTTTTTCTTTGATCCCGCTGATGTTCATCAGCTCTTCTATGGAAGCAAATGCGCCATAGGTCTCCCGGTAGGAAAGGATCGCTGCCGCCTTGGCCTGTCCGATCCCCGGCAGGGACTGCAGCTCCTCTGCTGTGGCAGTGTTGAGATTTACCTTTCCGGAATCCCCGGACGAAGTGCCGGCTGTATCTGCACGATCTGCTGCCGGATCTGTGTCTGTCACATCTGTTTCCGCAGCTTCCTCTCTGGTCAGCACGGTGATCTGCTCTCCATCCTCCAGGAAAGCCGCCTGATTCAGCGTCCGGGTATCCGCCTCTTCCGTCAGTCCGCCGGCTGCTTCCAGAGCTTCAAAGACCCTGCTGCCCGCCGGCAGGGAAACCACACCGGCATTGGCTACGGCGCCGCAGACATATACATAGATAGGCGCATCCTCCACAGCTTCGGTGACAGCTACCTGCTGCCCTTCCTCTGCCCCGGCCGCCTCTGCGCCTGTCACGACCGCTTCTTCTCCTGCCTCAGCTGTCTCTTCCCCGGACGAGAGTTCTTCCTCCTCATCCACACTATCTGCATCATCGGCAATGGCATAACTGAGCACGTCTTTGCCGCAGCCGCCGGTCACCAGCAGCAAAAGCAGCAGAAAACAGATCTGTATCCTGTTTTTTGTCATCCTTGTCTGTCTCCTTTCCGATCATATCCTGCCCCGGAAGCAGCCGGTCCGGCCGTTTTTCGGGGGGATCTTTCACGAAACAGACCCCATGACACACATAACCAGTTTTATTGTAGCAAATTTTCTGTCAAATACAAGCAAAAAAACAGGGAGGCCCGCTCCGGCCATCCCTGCTCCTGATCTTCATTTTATGCTGTCACCTCGTCCAGCGCTGCCTTCAGCTTTGCGTACATCTCATCGATGTGGTCCTTTGTAATCACAAGGGGCGGCACCATACGAAGCACATTGGTACCTGCGCTGATCACCAGCAGACCCTTTCCGCGGCAGGCAGTCACCAGTTTGCCTACTGCCAGCTCCGGCTTCAGTACCAGGCCCTGCAGGAAGCCTTTGCCTCTCCGGGTCTCCACACAATCATAGTCATTTACCAGCTGCTCCAGCTTCTCCTCCAGATAAGGCGCTGTTTCCTGTACATGAGAAATGATGCCCAGCTCCTCATACTGATCGAATACAGTGCAGACTGCCCGGCAGGCCAGAGGATTTCCGCCATAGGTGGTGCCATGGTCACCCGGCACCAGAGAATTTTCAGCTGTCTTCCTGTTCAGAACAAAAGCGCCTACCGGTACGCCGCAGCCCAGAGCCTTGGCACTGGTCATGATATCCGGCTTTACGCCATACTGCTGCCAGGCAAAATAGCTGCCGCAGCGTCCCATGCCGCACTGCACCTCATCCAGGATCAGCAGGATGTCCTTTTCATCACACAGGGCACGTACCCCTTCCAGGAAAGCCGGCTCTGCCGGGTAAATGCCGCCTTCCCCCTGTACAGTCTCCAGAATGATGGCGCAGGTCTTGTCTGTGATCTGCGCCTTCACGCTGTCCAGATCATTGAACTGCGCGAAGCGCACGCCGCCGATCAGGGGACGGAAGGGATCCTGATAATGGGCATTTCCCGTAACGGAAAGGGCGCCCAGACTCCGGCCGTGGAAGGAATGCTGCATGGCGATGATCTCATGGTCTGTGCTGCCATCCTTCAGGAAAGCATACTTTCTGGCTACCTTGATGGCGCCTTCAATGGCTTCTGTACCGCTGTTGGTAAAGAAGACCTTGTCCATACCGGAAGCCTTGCAGAGCTTCTCTGCTGCTTCTCCCATAGGTACATTGTAATAGAGGTTGGAGGTATGCATCACCTGATCGATCTGGGACTTCAGGGCATTTTTACAGGCATCATTGCTGTAGCCCAGGGCATACACAGCAATGCCGGCCGCGAAATCCAGATACTTGTTGCCGTCTGTGTCATACAGATAAACATCCTCCCCCTTCTCCAGAACGATGGGGAAACGATTGTAGGTGTGCAGTACATTCTGCTCCGCCTGTTCCATATATTCCTTGCTTGTCATAATACTCCTCCGGGGAACCTCCCCTTTTTCTTTTCAGCTTCTCTCGTAAAATTTCTCCTCGTCTTCTTTCAGGATGGCCGTGCCGATTCCCTTGTTGGTGAAGATCTCCAGCAGCAGGCAATGGGGGACCCGTCCATCCAGGATGTGGACTCTGGAAACACCCCGGTCGATGGCATCGATACAGTTCTGCAGTTTGGGGATCATACCGCCTACTACGCTGCCGTTGGCGATCAGCTCTGCCGCCTCGCTGACATGCAGTTCGGAGATCAGGCTCTCCGGATCATCCTTGTCCAGCAGCACTCCTTCGATATCACTCAGGAATGCCAGTTTTTCCGCATTGACCGCTTCCGCAATGGCGCTGGCTGCGTCATCCGCATTGATATTGTAGGAATGATAGGCCTCATCCATGCCGACCGGGCATACGATGGGCAGGAAATCTTTCTCCAGCAGATCATAGAGCACCTTGGGGTTGACCTCTGTGATCTCTCCTACATAACCGATATCCTGACCGTCGGAGGTCTTCTTCTCCACCTTGAGCATGCCGCCATCCTTGCCGCTGACGCCCACAGCCTTCAGGCCCAGAGACTGGACCATGCTGACCAGCTCCTTGTTGACCTTGTTCAGGACCATCTCTACCAGCTCCATGGTGGGCTCATCTGTAACCCGCAGACCATTGACGAATCTTGGCTCCATGCCTACCTTGCCGACCCAGCGGGAGATCTCTTTGCCGCCGCCGTGGACGATAATGGGCTTGAAGCCGCAGAGCTTCAGCATGCAGACATCCTGGATAACATTTCTCTTGAGTTCTTCATCGATCATGGCGCTGCCGCCGTATTTTACTACAATGATCTTTCTGTTAAAACGCTGGATGTAGGGCAGAGCCTCGATCAGGACAGCTGCCTTTTCCAGATACTTCTGATTTACCATTTTTTAATCCTCACTTTTTTCGGACATCTTCTTTCCCCGCAGTCTTTCGACCATACAGGAAATTTTCCGGGATCTTCCTATACGCAAACTTCTCTTTGTAAAGTATCAGGCCTTACAATAACTTTCTCCGGGCGATCAGGACCTGTAATCCGCATTGATACTGACATAATCATAAGTAAGATCACAACCCCAGGCGATGGCTTTGGACGCGCCGGTCTTCAGATCCGCCAGAATGGTCACTTCCGGCTCGGAAAGGATCCTGGTCGCCTCTTCCTCACTGTAATCCACCGCATTGCCATCCTTGTAGATCAGGATCCTGCCTGCTGCGCTCTCAAAGGAAAGCTCCAGATTGTCCGGATCAAATTTTGTTCCGGAATATCCCATGGCGCAGAGAATACGGCCCCAGTTGGCATCATGACCGAAAATAGCTGCCTTGGTCAGATTGGAAGTCACCACGGACTTGGCCAGGGTCACTGCCTGCTCCTTGCTGTCCGCATGCAACATCTGCACTTCTACCAGAGCTGTGGCGCCTTCTCCGTCTCCGGCGATCTTTCTGGCCAGCATCCGGCAGACCTCATACAGGCCTTCCAGGAATTTTGCGTAACTTTCATCCTCTTTCTGAATGGGGCTGTTTCCGGCCAGGCCGTTCGCCAGCAGCACCACCGTATCATTGGTGGAGGTATCGCCATCCACAGAGACCATGTTGAAGGTATCCTTGATCACAGCTGACAAAGCCTTCTGCAGCATGTTTTTGGAGATGTCCGCATCTGTGGTAATGAAGCAGAGCATGGTGCACATATTGGGGTGGATCATGCCGGAACCCTTGCACATGCCGCCGATGGTCACCTGCTTGCCGCCGATCTCCACCTGCACTGCTGCCTCCTTGGGTCTGGTGTCGGTGGTCATGATGGCGACTGCCGCCTCATGAGCTGCTTCCCTGGAATTTGACAGAGCCGGCTGCAGTTCTTTGATACAGCCGCAGATCTTGTCCAGGGGGATCTGGGGCCCTATGACACCGGTGGATGCCACCAGTACCGCATCCTTCTTCACATCCAGCACTTCCGCAGCGCAGGCTGCCGTGCTTTCGCAGGCCTTGTAGCCCTCCATGCCCGTGCAGGCATTTGCCACACCGCTGTTGCAGACCACTGCCTGGGCGGTATTGCACTCATAGATAATGTGCTGATCCCAGCGGACCGGCGCTGCCTTGACCAGATTGGTGGTAAAGGTACCGGCTGCGGTACAGGGTACTACGCTGTACAGCATGGCCATGTCATTTTTTTCTGTATTTTTAATGCCGGCGCAGGCAGCCGATGCCTGAAAGCCAATGGCTGCTGTTACGCCTCCGTCTATGATCTTCATCTTCTGTTTCCTTTCTTTACTGTATGTCAATGTATGTCTTTTCGGAGATATTTCAGTATAAGGAATCAAAGCAGTTTGAAAAACAGGCTCCTGGGCGGGATGTCTCAATCATCTTAGGATACATCATCCTGCCGACCATGTAAAGAACAGATTCCCTCCATCTCCGGCCGTAATGTATGCTCCACTGCATAACTTCTGCATAATTATACATATGTATTCATTGTTATGCAAGTAAAATATACATATTTCTATCTGTGAATCATGTGAAGTCGAAAATCATTTCCATAGCCAGCCTCTTTAATTACTGTTCCATGCAGGGACCTGCCGGTTTGCCCGGGATCCACAGTCGGAAACGTCTGGCTGTAATAAAGTGCTGAATGGGCACAGGGAGCAGTTCAGGGGAAGGCGTAAAATGTAGCGCAAAGGTTTTTCTGTATTTTTCACGAAACAATCCCCTCTTTCCGCCTTTTTTTCGTGCAATATTCCGATGAGGGTGCTATAATACTTTCAGCAGGCAGCAGGAAACGGGTTGGTTGTGATTCGCTAACCACTCGCTGTTTCTCCTGCATAGGCTGAAAAAGGTTGCACCAAAGGAGGTTTCTATGGATTTTACAAAACAGATCATTGCCAGATCCAAACTGGATCCGCGTGTTGAACTCACAATCATTCCCGGACATTTCGCTACATCTCAGTCTCACGTTACCAACTTCCTGGAGATCACATCTCTGAAGTCCCGCTGCAGTGAGTGCAAGCAGGTAGCCAAGCTGCTGGCCAAGCGTTATGCCATTGACACCCCGGTAGATACCATCCTTTGTCTGGACGGCACCAAAGTCATCGGTACCTATCTTGCAGATGAGCTTTCCAAGGCCGGTATCCTTTCCTACAATGCCCACAAGTCTCTCTATGTGGTATCCCCGGAGCAGACAGGCCAGGGACATTTCATGTTCCGTGACAACATGAAGATGGCCATCGAGAGAAAGCACATCCTGGTACTGGCAGGTTCCGCTACCACAGGCAACACCCTGTCCGTAGCCATCAACACCGTCCGCTACTACAAAGGTTCCGTCAGCGGTGTTTCTGCCATCTTCAGTGCTCTGAAGGAAATCGACGGCATTCCCGTGATCTCTATATTTGATGAGGAAGACGTACCGGAGTACTTCTCCTACAAGGCAAGCGATTGTCCGCTGTGCAAGCAGCAGATCCCCATCGACGCCCTGGTCAACAGCTACGGCTACTCCGAGATCTGATCCTGTCCCGGCAGTTACATCTGAACAGAAAATATACAACGCCCGGCTTTTTCAAAGCCGGGCGCTTTTTTATGTTTCATTTAATTGATATTGTCAATATATTCCGTCAGCCAGTTCCTGTCATAAAGCTTTTCCATATGCTTGATATAAATATCCGGCTCCACGCCCTCATCCACAGAATAGAAGGTGCCGTTCTTGACCAGACAGAGATCATAGTTGCTGGAGATCCGGAACATGGTACCGTCTGCCGCTGAGGTCACCTGAACCGCGCAGGAACCGCCGGCGCTCTTCTGCCCGATCATGGTCACTTTGCCGGAAGCCTTGAACATGGCCGGCACATAGTTGCCGCAGGAGAAGCTGAAGCCGCTTTCCAGACAGTAAACGTCCAAACGGTCCAGATCCAGGCTATCATTTTCTGTGATCACGCCATCCAGATCCACATCCGCATTATAATTGTAGGAATACAGGGCACCGGAGGCCTGATTTCTCGTATTGATCTGCGCACTGCCGAGAACCCAGGCGCCGATGTACATGGCCGCGTCTACTGTGCCGCCGCCGTTGACTGTCAGATCAATGACCACGTTTTTGATGGGGCTGCCTTCCCTGTTGATCATCTGGTTGGCATAGATCACCAGGCCCAGAGTGTCATTGCGGTAGCTCTCCTCCAACGCTTCCATATCGATTCCATCCTCTGTCACCATGTTGTAGTAACATCTCAGATCCGCACTCGGTATAGCAAAGGAGTCAAACGTAATATAGGCAGTGTCTCCCACTTCAGTATAGGCATTGATCACCTGATCATTTTCATCGAGCAGGCCGGCAGCCTGTCGCTTCTCATTCAGCTCATCATAGTACTGCAGGAGTCGATAGCGTCCGCAATCCTTCTCCTGGTCCCAGTTCAATGCCTCTGCATAGTCCTCGCCTGCGTAAGCGCTGTTGGAGATATATTTGGAATGCTGATCATTCAGGCAGGAACAGGTCAGCTCGGCGATGCCGCTGTCAAAGACCTCGGGATCTGTGCTGAGCAGTTTTTCTGTCAGATTGGCAGCCAGCAGGTAATCCCGGAAGTCCTCAATGCCATGGGTACTCTTCAGGCCATACAGCATGTTCAGCTTCAGGCAGAGCTCTCCATAGGTAAATTCCGCCAGCGCCTGGCTCCGCTCTCCAGGCTCCACGGCATAGAACAGATCGACCATGGTATTGTCTTCCATATCCGGCTGGCTGCTGTCCAGGGCATTTGCCACCAGGAAAGCCGCTTCCCCGTTGTAAATGATCTCAAAAGTCATACCCAGAAAGATGTCATTGATCAGCGCCAGGGGCACATAGACCTCCCCATCCTGCTCATACAGGGGGATACCGTAGTCCTCCAGCAGATCTGCCTGAAAGCCGTAACCGATCTGGGACAGCTGCATTTTGGTCTCATCACCGATCAGATAGGTGACATCATCCTTTGTACTGGTATTGCTGATGACAGCAAGCTCTCCTGCCGTGTCTGTCAGGATGTCAATACTGTCCACATCCGAGATCGCCATGGTATTGTCCGCATAATTGAAGGTCACATAGGAATCATTGGCCTCTGTAATGGTAGCCGTGGAAGCATCCGCATCCATGCTGATCTCCAACCCCGGATCCGGGTAACCGGAGCCATCTTCATTGAGGGTCATGATGATCACATTTACGACATCCACAGCATTCTGCAGGGAAATGTAGGGGATCTCCTCCTCTTCATCCGGAAAACCCAGTTCTATCTTGCCTGCATAGGAAGAAATAAAGGAATAGCTGGGGACTTCTTTTATGGTCAGCTCATCGCCCAGAAGCTGGCCGAACCCGTAAAAATCATAGGAAGGCTCCGCTTCCGCATTCTCTCCGGCATCTGTATCATCTGCCGCTGCTGTCTCTGCCGCGCTCTCCTCTTCTTCGGCTGTCTCATCGCTGCTGCCGGCATCCGCTGCCTCAGCTTCTTCTTCCGCAGCTGCTGTTTCCTCTGTCTGCCCGGCCGCTGCCGTGCCGGATCCGCAGGCGCAAAGGGATCCTGCCGAAAGCAGGAGGGCGCCGGCTGTAATGGCTGCCAGTAATCTTCTTTTCATAATACTCCTTTCTGATCTTCCGATCCTCGGGGCAGATTCTTCTGTTTTGCCCCGAAACTGCCGCATGGCTTTCGAAATGCAACAAATACAATCTTTCCTATCCAATCTTTTAGCAATTATCCTTTGGGGGAGCTATAACAATCTCTGACACTGTAATGCCAAGGCCAACCAAAAGTGCGGGAATGCCGGGGAATATGAGAAATCATGTCCCTTTTTTGCGGTTCTTACACTGCAAAGCATATACATCTGTCCGCCGGTTGCGCAGGGATGGGATCTGCTCCCGGACCTGCCGGATCCTGTCCGGATCCACTTCTCCTGTGAGCAGTCCCTCCTCGTTTTCCAGAGAAGCCGTCACCTCGCCCCAGGGATCGATCAGCATGGAATGTCCATGGGACCTGTAATCCTTCTTCTGTCCGCACTGACCGACAGCCGCCACGTAGCAGGTGTTTTCTATGGCTCTGGCCCGCAGCAATGTCTCCCAGTGGGCTCTCCCGGTGCTTTCTGTAAAATTTGCGCAGAGCAGGATCAGCTCCGCCCCCTCCAGTGCCATCAGCCGGAACAGTTCCGGAAAGCGAAGGTCATAGCAGATAGCCAGGCCGATCCGGCCCAGCGGCGTGTCTATGACGCTGATATCATGACCACCGCTGATGGTATCCGACTCCCGGTAGGAAAATCCATTCTTCAGATCCACATCAAAAAGATGCAGCTTGCTGTAGCAGCCAAGAATATCTCCATTCGGTCCGATCAGGAAACTGGTATTTCCTGCCCTGCCCCCCGGCTGTCTCTCCGTCATGCTGCCGCTGTGAATATGCATGCCATATTTCGCTGCCTGCTCCCGCAGAAAGGAAATGGTCTCCCCTTCCGCGCTCTGGGCATGTCCTGCCAGATCCGGCCCGAAGTAATCCATCACCTCCGGAAAAGCGATCAGTTCCACGCCCCGGGCTGCAGCCCGGCGGATATATTCTTCGGCCTTTTTCAGATTTTCTGCTCTGTCGGCGCCGGAATTCATCTGCGCCAGAGCGATCCGGTATTTACTTTTTCTCATCTTTCTCTCCTGCCGCTCCCTGTTCGGATGCAGATTTTTTTCTTCCCAGCATTCTTTTCTTCTTTCGCTCTCGCAGCTGCACATGATAGGCTGCCGTCTCCACAGGTTCTCCCATGGCTGCCAGTCTGTGCTCAGAGACCCGTTTCACGCAGTAATAGATCCACGCAGTGATCGGTACACCGGCCAGGGCACCCCAGAAACCGAAGCAGCCGCCGAAGAAAAGAATGGAGATGATGACCTCCAGAGGAGATAGACCTGTGGATTCTCCCAGGATCTTCGGACCCAGCAGATTGCCGTCCACCTGGATCAGGACCACCATCATGATGGCAAACCACAGGGCGGACATGGGATTCAGGATCACCAGGAGCAGGGCGCCGATCACCAGTCCGATCATGGGCCCAAAGAAAGGAATGATATTGGCAAAACCTACCAGGACACTGATCAGGGTCGCGCAGGGCAGCTGCATGATGCACATGGCAAAAAAGCAGATCAGCCCCATGAGCACAGCTTCTATGACCTTGCTGCCGAAAAAAGAGGCAAAGATCTGCACGCCGGCTGTCATACCTTCCGTCAGGCGTTCTCCCCATTTTTTCCGGAAAACAGCACAAAAAAGCTTGTGCAGCTTGCCAAGGATCTCCTCCCTGGTCAGCAGCAGGTAAGCAGACAGGATCATGCCCACCAGGATATTGACCAGAGTAGACAGAGTGGAACTGATGCCCGCAGACAGACTCTGGAAAGTATCCGAGCTGAAGCCGAACTGCTGCACCACCCATACCGTCAGGTTGGAAGTAAAATCCTCCACCATGGGACAGATACGTTCCTGCCAGAAAGCGCTGTCGGAAAGACCTGCTACCGTCTGGTTGAAATCTGCGACCATGGAGCGGATGGAAGGCAGCAGTGTGGTAAGTGTGCTGGTCAGCTGCGGCAGTACCAGCAGGGCAACCGCCACGATCACACCGATCAGGATCAGCAGAGAGATCAGCACAGAAATGATCCTGGCCGCTCTGGGTTTATCTATCCTGTCGTCCAGAAATTCTTCCAGCCGGACAGAGATTCCCGCCAGCAGGAAGGCAAAGATCATGCCGAAGATCAGCGCCTTCAGGCTGTTGAAAACTGTGCGCAGGTAGTCTGTCACACCGATATACTTCAGGAGCAGCACCAGCAGGGCTACTCCCAGCAGAAGGAGCAGGACATTCATCAGCTGCCGCCCTTTCATTTTTTCGCGCTGTATATTATCTTCCTTCATAATGTACTCTCCCACACTGTACTGCTGCCGCAGAAAAAGGGTATGATCCTTTTCGGCACCCGGAACAGCCATAAAATTCCATTGTTTTCACCACAACCATGATACCACAGTAGCCTGAGCCGGTCAAAGTTCGGCAGATTTCCTCAGCCAGAGGTTACCGTCAAGTAATCGTTGGCAAATCCTTCCTACAGAAAAGTTTGCATATAGCATGGAAGCTTCCCTCAGTCAGAGGACAGCCCTGTCTCGCTTTCTGACATCCCTGACTTCACTTGCTGACATGTTTTTGAGCAGACGCGGGCATTGGAATCACGTCAGTACAGACATGAAAACGGAATGGAAAGAAATACCGTCAGAACGCCTGCCACAGCAATGGACAGACTGCTCATGGCGCCCTCGATCTCTCCCATTTCCATGGCTCTGGCCGTGCCGATCGCATGAGATGCGGAACCGATGCCGACACCCTTTGCCACAGGCTCTGTGATCCGGAACAGCCTGCAGACCGGATCCGCCAGAATATTTCCCAGAACACCGGTAATGATGATCACAGCTGCCGTAATAGAGACATTTCCGCCCATTTCTCCCGAAACGCCCATGCCGATCGCTGTGGTCACAGATTTGGGCAGGAAAGTAATATACTCCTCATGACTCAGATGGAAAAGCAAAGCCAGCAGCAGGACCAGCACCAGACTGGTGACTACACCTGCAAAGATCCCTGCCAGTACCGCTCTCAGATTCTGTTTCAGCAGGGTATACTGCTCATACAGGGGAATGGCCAGGCAGATGGTTGCCGGCGTCAGCAGATAGCTGAGATATTTCGCGCCTTCATAATAGGTATCATAGTCGATGTGAAACACGACCAGCATGACGATCGTCAGCACGATGGCGATCAGCAGAGGATTCAGCACAGCCAGTTTCCATTTCTTCCTGCAGAATACCCCGATCTGGTAAAAAGCCAGGCTGGCAAAGGCGCCGAAGAAGACAGATTCCGTCAGAAATTCATGCATCTTTCTTTCCTCCTTTTCTGATCATGTGCTGGGTGACGCGCCCTGCCGCTGCCATCACCAGGACTGTTGTCACCACAGTGATCACGACATAGGACAGCCAGGAGGACCGGATCAGGCCCCAGGAGTCCACAAGCCCTGCGGCCGCCGGAATAAACATCACCGGCATGATCTCCACCAGGAATTTCCCGGTATCCCGTACCGCTTCCAGAGGCAGCAGGCCGGAAACCAGAGCCAGAAACATCAGAATGATCCCGTAGATCCCCGCAGGGATCGGCAGGGGGATCAGGAAGCTCAGCCCTTCCCCAAGAAAAGAAACAAAAAGAATGATACAAAATTGTCGGATATATTTCATAGTTGATACCTGCACTTCCTGTATTTGTGCTTCCATTCTGCCGCGGTGATCTCTTTGCAGCGCTCCCGCGCAGGCAATCTCTCCCGTAGGATACGTCTTCCAGAGGATACCACATTCAAACACGGCTGAAAAGTCCCGGCGCCACCGGCTCCTGCGTATGGAGAGGCTAAAAAACCAAACTTCCAACGTAAGTTCCTTTCGTACGACACCCGGAGTATGCTATAATGAAGCAGATCCTGATATCAGTTTTTCCGGGAATGGCAGGCACCGCCAGTCCGGCATGGTTCCCGGATGCATTTCATAAGGAGGACACAATCATGCAAAGCTTTGTACAGTATACCCCCACCGAGATCGTTTTCGGCAAAGACACCGAGCAGAAGGTCGGCGCTGAAGTAAAAAAATGGGGCGGCTCCCGTGTCGTGATCGTCTACGGCGGCGGCAGTGTGGTCCGCAGCGGCCTGCTGGATAAGGTAAAGAAATCTCTGGAAGCAGAGAACATCGCCTATATGGAATTCGGTGGTGCCCAGCCAAATCCCCGTCTGGCCCATGCGGAAGAAGGCGTGAAGCTGGCTATTGACTTTGGGGCTGATCTGATCCTGGCCATCGGCGGCGGCAGCACCATCGATACCGCAAAAGGCATCGCCCACGGGGCAGCAAATCCGGATACCTGGATCTGGGATTTCTGGATGCACAAAAAAGATCTGACTAAGAGCCTGCCGGTAGGCGTGGTCCTGACCATTTCCGCCGCAGGAAGCGAAACCAGTGACTCCGCTGTCCTGACCAACACAGAGATCGGTCTGAAATGCGGTCTGTCCACAGAATTCAACCGGCCGAAATTTGCCATCATGAATCCGGAGCTGACCTACTCTCTGCCAAAATATCAGGTCTGCTGCGGTATCGTAGACATCATGATGCATACTCTGGACCGCTACTTTACTCCTTCCGAAGGCAACCGCATGACAGATGGGATCGCCGAAGCCCTGCTCCGCACCGTCATCGCCGCCGGAAAAACAGCTTTTGCAGATTCCACGGACTATGACGCCATGAGTGAGCTCATGTGGGCCGGAAGTCTTTCCCACAACGGCATCACCGGTCTTGGCGCGGTAAAGGATTTTGCCTGCCACCAGCTGGGCCATGAGCTGAGTGCCAAATATGATGTAGCCCACGGCGCGTCTCTCTCCGCTGTCTGGGGTTCCTGGGCAAGATATGTTTACGGGGAAAAGCCGGAACGGTTCCGCCAGTATGCGGAAAAGGTGTGGGGGATCACAGAAGCAGATCCGGAAAAGGCAGCCATGCTGGCCATTGAAGCCACAGAGCAGTACTTCAGATCTCTGGATATGCCCACCTGTTTTGCAGACCTGAAGCTCGGAGAGATCACAGACGAAGATCTCCGGGCCATGGCAGTGAACTGCTCCAGAAAAGGCGGCAGGACCATCGGCAGCTTCAAGGTCATGGATACCGAAGATATTTACAAGGTATATGTCATGTGCAACGCCTGATAAACCTGTTAAGCGCTGCAGTATCCTGCCGGACAGATCAGGCGCATGGGTCTGATCCCCAGGACACACCTGTACACTTAACGAACAGCGCTTCCATAGGCAAAGAAAAAGGACCTTGCAGGAACACTTCCTGCAAAGTCCTTTTTTACATACCTTTATTCGGCCGGAAACAGCAGCGGTGATGTCTCTTCCGAAAGATCAATCCTCCACGCTGTAGTTGGGCGCTTCCTTGGTGATATGGATATCATGGGGATGAGATTCCTTCAGGGAAGCAGCGGAGATCTTGACGAACTGAGCGGTGGTCTTCAGTGTCTCAATGTCCTTTGCACCGCAGTAGCCCATACCGGAACGCAGACCGCCGATCATCTGGAAAATGGTATCCTCTACATAACCCTTGTAGGCCACACGACCTTCCACACCTTCCGGAACCAGTTTCTTGGCGCCGGTCTGGAAATAGCGGTCCTTGCTGCCGTTCTCCATGGCTGCGATGGAACCCATGCCGCGGTATACCTTGTACTTTCTTCCCTGGAAGAGTTCAAAATCTCCCGGGCTCTCGTCACATCCTGCGAACAGACTGCCCATCATGCAGCAGTTGGCGCCTGCAGCGATGGATTTTGTGATGTCGCCGGAATATTTGATGCCGCCGTCCGCAATGATGGGAACACCATACTTGCTGGCTACCTCATAGCAGTTCATGATGGCTGTGATCTGGGGAACACCAATGCCTGCAACCACACGGGTGGTGCAGATGGAACCGGGACCGATGCCGACCTTGACAGCGTCAGCGCCTGCCTCGATCAGGTCTTTGGTAGCAGCTCCCGTTGCTACATTTCCCGCGATGACCTGCAGATCCGGGAAGGCTCCCTTGATCTTTTTCAGGGTGGAGAAGATGTTTGCGGAATGACCATGGGCGGAGTCGATGACCACAACGTCTACATGGGCATCCACCAGAGCAGCCACACGATCCAGTACATTTGCGGTAATGCCTACTGCAGCACCACAGAGCAGACGTCCCTGGGAATCCTTTGCGGAAGAGGGATACTTGATCTGCTTCTCAATGTCCTTGATGGTGATCAGACCCTTGAGATTGAAATTTTCATCTACGATGGGAAGCTTTTCCTTGCGGGCTCTGGCCAGCATGGTCTTGGCTTCTTCCAGTGTCACACCCTCTCTGGCAGTTACCAGATTTTCGGATGTCATGGACTCTTTGATCTGCTTGGTGAAATCCTCTTCAAACATCAGATCGCGGTTGGTGATGATACCCACCAGCTTTTTGCCCTCTGTGATGGGCACACCGGAAATACGGTACTTGCCCATGAGAGCATCCGCATCCTGCAGTGTATGTTCAGGCGAAAGGAAGAAGGGATCGGTGATAACACCGTTCTCGGAACGCTTTACCTTGTCTACTTCTTCTGCCTGCTGTTCGATCGACATGTTTTTGTGAATGATACCGATGCCACCCTGCCGGGCCATCGCTATTGCCATTCTGTGTTCTGTCACGGTATCCATGCCGGCGCTCATCATCGGGATGTTCAGCCGGATCGTCTTCGTCAACTGGGTAGACAGATCTACCATATTCGGGGTCACCTCAGAATACTGAGGCACCAGAAGCACGTCATCAAAGGTAATGCCTTCGCCAATAATTGTTCCCATTCGCCAATCCTCCTATCTATAATTGGATAAAAGTTTAGCAAAAGAATTTTTGAATGTCAATGACGTAAAATTCCACTTATTTTCATCGAAATTTTATATTTTTTTGGTATTTTTTGGTCATCTTTTATGATACCGGGGATCAAAGCAGGTGAAAAATGGG
>R14__coassemble_341_pt1 | contig 35546 bp, 31 predicted proteins | sample R14__metabat2_high_PE_030 | metagenome-assembled genome bin R14 | reverse complement strand
AACGGCATCCGGGTGTGCTATGCTTCAGTAAGTGTGAAACGGTATCCGGGTGTGCCATGCTTTAGTAAGTGCGAAACGGTATCCGGGTGTGCTATGTGTCAGAAAGTGAAAGATGTCCGGTGTGGATTTGGAGAAGGCAGGAAGGCACGTGATGAACTGGCAGCAGTTATTGTCTCCGCGGCGTTACGGGGAATACAAAACTTCATATAAAAAGAAGAGCAATGATCTGCGGTCGGAGTTTGAGAAGGATTTTCACCGGATCATCGGCAGTGCTTCTTTCCGTCGCCTGCAGGACAAGACCCAGGTCTTTCCTCTGGACAAGAGCGATTTTATCCGGACCCGGCTGACCCATTCCCTGGAGGTCTCCTCCCTGGCAAAGTCTCTGGGACAGAATGCGGCGGCCCTGATCCGGGAGCGGGGGCTGGATCCTTCCTTCACCTGGCAGATGAAGGAGGATATCTGCAATATCCTGCAGTGCGCCGGCCTGATCCATGACATCGGCAATCCCCCCTTCGGACATTTCGGAGAGGATGCCATCCGCAGCTGGTTTCGGGAAAATCTGCCCGGCCTGCGCTTCCGGGGGAGACCGGTGACAGAAGTGCTGCAGCCTCAGATGCTGCAGGACCTATACCATTACGAGGGCAATGCCCAGGCCCTGCGGCTGGTCAGCAAGCTGCATTTTCTGGTCAATGAAAACGGCATGAATCTGACCTATGCCCTGCTGCATACCATTATCAAATACCCGGTGGATTCCCTGGGGATCGATAAGGACTGCGACAGGATCAGCTGCAAGAAAATGGGATATTTTGCGGCGGAGCAGTCTCTGTATGAGCAGATCGCGGAGGCCTGCGGCACGAAAGGGGCCCGGCATCCCCTGACCTTTCTGCTGGAGGCGGCGGACGATATTGCCTATGTGACGGCAGACATTGAGGATGCCTTCAAGAAAGGACTTTTGTCCTATGATACCCTGCGGAGAGAACTGGCCAGGTATCTGGACCGGGCCTACCCGCCGGGAGAAAATTATCCGGTGCAGGTGCTGGAGTATCAGTACAAAAAAGCGTTGGACCGCAAGGATGCGGAGCCGCAGCTGTATGCGGTCTCCAATTTCTGCGTCAGGATACAGGGCTATCTGCTGTATTGTGCATCGGAAGGCTTTGCTGCCCATTACCGGGAGATCATGGAGGGACGGCTGGAGCAGGATATCCTGACCGGGACTCCGGGCAAGGCCATTGCGGCCTCCTTAAGCAGGATCGCCTATGACCACGCCTTTGTTTCCATGCCCATCATGAAGCTGGAAGTGGCAGCGGGACAGATGCTGAATTATTTCCTGGATTCCTTTGTCAAAGCCTTTCTGTATTATGACACGGAAGTGCCTATGGGGATCATGGAGCAGAAATTCGCAGCCCTGATCTCGGACAATTACAAGCAGATCTATCATTATCATGCGGAGGGACGCAGCGAAGAGGAGCGGCTGTATCTGCGGCTGCTGCTGGTCTGTGACCATATCAGCGGCATGACAGACAGCTTCGCCAGAGACCTGTATCAGGAACTGCACGGATTGCGGGCCTGAAGAGGATGAGATCTTTTGCAGCCGTGTAGTCTGATTATGCAGGAGCAGTCTGAGGGTGCACGGGTAGTCTGAGAATGCAGGAGCAGTCTGAGAATGCACGTGTAGTCTGAGAATGCAGGAACAGTCAAATGATGCGGGAACAAGTCTGAGGATGCACAAGTAGTCTGAGGGCGCAGGAACAGAGCTGGAAGAGCAGAAGAAGAGGTATGCAGTTATGTTAAGACTTACTTTTCTGAGAAACGGCAGTACAGAAGGAGAAGAGAAGGGACGCTATATCGGCAGCAAGGATGAGGCGCTCACTGCGGCTGAGCGGGAAAAGCTTCGGACGGCAGTGGCTCCGGAAGAGACAGAAGCAGTCTTCTGCAGTCCCATGAAGCGCTGCCTGGAAACGGCAGTCCTGCTGTATCCGTCCCTTTCCGCCCGGGTGATCCCGGAACTGAAGCATTGTGATTACGGCGCCTTTGCAGATATGAATTATCAGGAACTGCAGGAAAATGAGGTCTATCGCAAATGGATGGCGGAAGGCGGCAGCGGCCCTTATCCGGAAGGAGAGAGTATGTCGGATTTCCGGAAAAGATGTCTGGAGGGTCTGGAAAAGGTAGTGGCAGAGGCCTGGGAGCAGGAATGGCAGGAGGTGCTGCTGGTGGTCAGCGAGGACGTGCTGCGGGTGCTTCTGGCAGCCTGCGCTTTCCCAAGGGAGCCTTATGAAGCCTGGCATGTGGCCTTCGGGGAAGGCTACCGGGTGCGCTTCCATGCGGATGCTTTTCTGGCCGGTGAGCAGGAACTGGTGGTAGACAAAAAGGTGCGTTTGTTTTAGTATAAACAGGTTGGGATGATGAGATCAGAAGTGAAAATATTTACAGATGGGTCTGCCCGGGGCAATCCAAACGGTCCCGGCGGCTACGGCTGTGTGCTGCAGTTTGTGGACAGCAAGGGACAGCTGCATGAGCGGGAACTGTCCCAGGGCTACGTGAAGACCACAAACAACAGGATGGAACTGATGGCGGCCATAGCGGGACTGGAGCTGCTGCAGCGGCCCTGCAGCGTGGAACTGTATTCGGACTCCCAGTATCTGGTCAATGCCTTCAACCAGCACTGGATCGATTCCTGGATCAGAAAAGGCTGGAAGCGGGGAAAGAATGAACCGGTAAAAAACACGGATCTCTGGCAGCGGCTGTTGAAGGCCATGGAAGCCCACGAAGTGCATTTCCATTGGGTGCGGGGGCACGATGGCCACGAGATGAATGAACGCTGCGACGGGCTGGCCACTGGGGCAGCAGACGGCAGGGATCTGATCGTGGATGAGGGGCTGGAAGACTGAGATAGTAAGTGACGAAAACTCCCGGTGCCTGATCCGGATAAATAAAACAAAGATATCAGACAGAGATATTAAACAGAGATATTAAACAGAGAGGAATATACATATGAAAATTTATGACGAGCTGACAGCCCGGGGCCTGATCGCCCAGGTAACAGATGAGAAAGAGATCCGCGAGCTGGTGGACAATGGAAAGGCCGTATTCTACATCGGTTTCGATCCCACAGCAGACAGTCTGCATGTTGGTCATTTCATGGCCCTGTGCCTGATGAAGCGTCTGCAGATGGCAGGCAACAGACCCATTGCCCTGGTAGGCGGCGGTACTGCCATGATCGGCGATCCCTCCGGACGTTCCGACATGAGAAGCATGATGACCATCGAGACCATCGATCACAATGTGGACTGCTTCAGAAAGCAGATGTCCCGCTTTATTGATTTCGGAGAGGGCAAGGCCCAGATCGTCAACAATGGCGACTGGCTGAGAGACCTGAACTTCCTGGATTTCATGAGAGACATCGGCGCCTGCTTCAATGTCAACAAGATGCTGGCAGCCAGATGCTATCAGAACCGTATGCAGGATGGTCTGTCCTTCCTGGAGTTCTCCTACATGCTGATGCAGAGCTATGATTTCCTGCGCCTGTATCAGGATTACGGCTGCAACATGCAGTTCGGCGGTGACGACCAGTGGTCCAATATGCTGGGCGGCACAGAGCTGATCCGCAAAAAGCTGGAGAAGGATGCCTATGCCATGACCATCAACCTGCTGCTGAATTCCGAAGGCAAGAAGATGGGCAAGACCGTTTCCGGCGCTGTATGGCTGGATCCTGACAAGACCAGTCCCTATGATTTCTATCAGTACTGGAGAAATGTACAGGATGCGGATGTACTCAAGTGTCTGCGGATGCTGACCTTCCTTCCTCTGGAGCAGATCGATGAGATGGACAAGTGGGAAGGCAGCCAGCTGAACAGAGCCAAGGAGATCCTGGCTTATGAGCTGACTGGTCTGGTACACGGTGAAGAGGAAGCAAAGAAGGCAGAGGCCGGCGCAAAGGCTCTGTTTGCAGGCGGCGGCAATACCGCAAATGTGCCTTCTGTTGAGATCACAGATGAGGATCTGCAGGAGGATGGCATTGACCTGATCTCTCTGCTGGTCAAGGCCGGCATGGTATCCACCCGTTCCGATGGCAGAAGAGCCATCCAGCAGGGCGGTGTTTCCATCGATGGCGAAAAGATCACAGATTTCAAGCATGTGGTAGCTGCAGACGCTTTTGGCGAGGAAGGCATCCTTCTGAAGAAGGGCAAGAAGAGCTTCGTCAAAGTATTGAAAAAGTAAGAAAAAGCACTGATGTTCTGCCAGGCCCTGCCCGTTTCAGAAATATCTGCTCGCGTGGAGAGAGTTGTGATATGGATGCTTTACAAGGAGAGGTGCTGTGGTAAGCTTGTGTAAGAATTTTGTAAGACAGAAAAATCAGGATAGATACAGGAGATGTGAAATGAAAAAGTATGGAGTAAATGAATTGCGCCAGATGTTTCTGGATTTCTTTGAGACCAAGGGACATCTGGTCATGAAGAGTTTCTCTCTGGTGCCCCAGAATGACAAGAGCTTGTTGCTGATCAACGCGGGCATGGCGCCTCTGAAGCCTTATTTTACAGGCGCTGAGATCCCGCCCAGGAGAAGAGTGGCAACCTGCCAGAAGTGTATCCGTACCGGTGATATCGAAAATGTCGGAAAGACAGCCCGCCATGGTACCTTCTTTGAGATGCTGGGCAACTTTTCTTTCGGTGACTATTTCAAAAATGAAGCCATCGAATGGTCCTGGGAATTTCTGACCCAGGTAGTCGGTCTGGATCCGGATCGCCTGTATCCTTCCGTATATCAGGAGGATGATGAGGCCTTCGGCATCTGGCAGAACAAGATCGGCATTGCCCCGGAGCGCATCTTCAAGTTTGGCAAAGAGGACAATTTCTGGGAGCACGGCGCAGGTCCCTGCGGCCCCTGTTCCGAGATCTATTATGACCGCGGTGAGAAATATGGCTGCGGCAAACCCGGCTGTACAGTAGGCTGTGACTGCGACCGTTACATGGAAGTCTGGAACAATGTATTTACCCAGTTTGACAATGACGGCAAGGGCAACTACGAGACACTGGAAAACAAGAACATTGACACCGGCATGGGTCTGGAGCGTCTGGCTGTTGTCGTACAGGATGTGGACTCCATCTTTGATGTGGATACCATCCAGGCCCTGCGGAACAGAGTCTGCGAGATCGCAGGCAAGACCTATCACGCAGAGTACAATGATGATGTTTCCATCCGCCTGATCACCGATCATATCCGTTCCGCAACCTTTATGATCTCTGACGGTATCATGCCCTCCAATGAAGGCCGGGGCTATGTGCTTCGCCGTCTGATCCGCCGGGCAGCCCGTCATGGCCGTCTGCTGGGTATTTCCGGTACTTTCCTGGCAGATCTGGCAGCCACTGTCATTGCCGGCAGCAAGGACGGTTATCCGGAACTGGAAGAGAAGAGCACCTTTATCGCCAAGGTTCTGCTGAATGAGGAAGAGCAGTTCAACAAGACCATCGACCAGGGTCTGAAGATCCTGGCAGATCTGGAGCAGAAGCTGGCAGAGGAAGGCAAAAAAGAGCTTGCCGGCGCAGATGCTTTCCGTCTGTACGATACCTATGGCTTCCCCCTGGATCTGACCAAAGAGATCCTGGAGGAGAAGGGTTATGTTGTGGATGAGGATGGCTTCAAAGCCAGCATGCAGGAGCAGCAGAAGCGGGCAAGAGAAGCCAGAAAGACCACCAATTACATGGGCGCAGATGCCACTGTATATGATGAGATCGATCCGGCCATCACTTCTGAATTCATGGGCTATGAGCATCTGACCTATGATTCCAAAGTGACAGTGGTCTGTGATGAGAAGGAGATCCTGAATGCCCTGACAGAAGGACAGAAGGGTACGATCCTGGTAGAGAAGACGCCTTTCTATGCCACCATGGGTGGTCAGCAGGGCGACACGGGCATCATTGAGACAGCCCAGGGCGTCTTTGAGGTGGAGGACACCATCAAGCTGAGAGGCGGCCGCTATGGTCATGTCGGTACCATGAAATCCGGCATGATCGCAGTGGGTGATGAGGTCAGCCTGAAGGTCAATACCCAGGGACGTAAGGACACAGAAAAGAATCACAGTGCCACACATCTTCTGCAGAAGGCGCTGAAGACCGTGCTGGGTGATCATGTAGAGCAGAAAGGCTCTCTGGTAACACCGGACCGTCTGCGTTTTGACTTCTCCCATTTCCAGGCTATGACAGCAGAGGAGCTGGCAAAGGCTGAGGAGATCGTCAATGAGGAGATCCGGGCAGCTCTGGCAGTCAACACCCAGGTCATGGGTCTGGAAGATGCCAGAAAGACCGGCGCTATGGCTCTGTTCGGCGAGAAGTACGGGGATGAAGTCCGCGTAGTCTCCATGGGAGATTTCTCTATTGAGCTTTGCGGTGGTACCCATGTGGCAAATACCAGCCAGATCGTACTGTTTAAGATCGTTTCTGAGGCAGGCGTTGCCGCAGGTGTCAGACGTATCGAAGCCCTGACAGGCAATGCTGTAGTGGAATATTACAAAAAGGCAGAGGAGCAGCTGCTGGCAGCCTGCCGCATGCTGAAGACCGCACCGGCTGAGCTGGGTGACAGAATCGCCCATCTGCAGGAGGAAGTTAAGAGCCTGCACAGTGAAAATGAGTCTCTGAAGAGCAAGCTGGCTTCCGGTTCTCTCGGGGATATCATGAGCCAGGTACAGGAAGTCAAGGGTGTGAAGCTGCTGGCTGCTTCTGTACCGGATGTGGATATGAACGGTCTGCGTGACCTTGGAGATCAGCTGAAGGAACAGCTGGGAGAGGGCGTTGTGATCCTGGCATCTGCAGCCGGCGGCAAGGTGAGTCTGGTAGCCATGGTGACACCGGAGGCCCAGAAGGCAGGCGCCCATGCAGGCAATCTGGTCAAGGCGCTGGCAGCAGTTGTCGGCGGTGGCGGCGGCGGCCGTCCCAATATGGCCCAGGCCGGCGGCAAGAAGCCGGAAATGATCCCGGATGCCATTGCCCAGGCTACTTCTGTACTGGAAGGACAGATCAAATAAAGACAATAAAGCAGCTGTGGGAGCAGGGTTTTTGTGAATCATGCCTTGACGCATGAGAAAAATCTGTTATAATAGCGAATAGTGCGAAATACCTACAGTTGATTCAGCACAATCTACAACTGGAGGGGAGGGTAGGAAGAATGTCAAGCGTTCAGGTAAAAGAAAACGAATCTCTGGACAGCGCTCTGCGCAGATTCAAGAGAAGCTGTGCCAAGGCCGGTATTCAGCAGGAGATCCGTAAAAGAGAGCATTATGAGAAGCCGAGCGTACGCCGCAAGAAAAAATCCGAAGCGGCCAGAAAACGCAAATATAACTAAAACAAATGAGAGCTGTCGCGTTTGCGGCAGCTCTTTTTTTTATGATACGCATGAGTCCATGGGCTGGAAATGGGCGCAGAAAAAAGACTGACCCAAGGGTCAGTCTTCATCTTTGTACTCGCTGTCAGCTGGTTCATAGGAAGGATCATCCGTATATCTGATCCTGTGCTTTCTGATATAGAAAAAGGAGAGAACCAGAAGAATGGCCAGGATCACAAAAACTGCGATGGCGGTCCATACGGGAAAGATCATTGGCAGTACATCATCCCTCATCAGAGCCAGCAGAAACAGATAAACAGAAAAAACAGTGGTGATGCCACCCATCATTCGGATCCATTTCTGGTAGGCACTCCATTCATATTTCATTGTCACCCGATCCTTGTTCAGTCCGATGGTGGTTCCTGTGATCAGGGAAAAGAGACCTTCTACAAATACCAGAATAGCCAATGCATATGTCGTATAATTCATACAATTCACCTCCTGTGTGAAACGATACGTGGATTATAGCACGCGGCAAATGAATTGCAACCCGCAATCCTTTTTCTTTGGAAAGTTTCTGATTTCTTTATATCTGAAACTTCCCGCATCTGAGCTCCTTGCTGATTGCAGCTGCCGGGAATCGAAAATGTCTTTTCAGAGCCTTGGAAAATGTCTCTGAAAAATCAGAAGGCAGGTCTCGTTCTCCGGCCGGGTTGTAAAAAAGCATGTTCTATGTTACCATCTATGTTTGACAGTAAAAGTAATTCGGAGATGATGGGTTCTCCGCGTGAGGGAAGTACCGGCCGCCGGCTGAAACAATTGTCGCCTGTCGGCCTTCTGAGAATATAGATGAAGTATGAGTAAAAATGCAAACTGGTTCGATCTGGACAATGCCGCCAAGATGATCCCTTCCACCATGATCGGCTCGGATACCCGGGTCTTTCGCATCACCTGCGAACTGAAGGAGGAAGTGGATCCTGTTGTGCTGCAGGAAGCGCTGGATCATACCCTGCGGGAGTTTCCGCATTTCAACAGCAGACTGAAAAAGGGAATGTTCTGGCATTATCTGGAGCGCAGCAAAGAAAGACCCCTGGTGGAGCCGGAGACAAAGGTGCCTCTGGCGGCCATCTATTCCCCGGGATCCCGCAATATCATGTTTCGGGTCCTGTATTTCAGAAAGAGATTTCATCTGGAGGTGTTTCATGCTCTGGCGGATGGCACAGGAGGCTTCATGTTCATGGAGCATCTGATCCTCCACTATATTTCCCTGAAGCATCAGCTGGAGATACCGCTGGAGGTAGAAGATCCGGCTACAGTCAGCCAGCGGATGGCAGATGCCTTCAGCTTTTTCTACCGCAGAGACGGCAAAAAAAGGGTCAAGGTGCCCATGCCCAGATGGGCCTTTCACTTGAAAGGGGAGCGCTATCCGGACCAGCGGCTGCAGCTGATCGAGGCCATTGTCTCTTCAAAAGATTTCCTGCGGCTGGCGAGGCAGTATCACACTACCGTAGGAGTGCTGGCAGTATCCCTGCTGATCGAGGCCATTGTGAAAGAGGTGCCGGTCCGCAAAAAGAATCTTCCGGTAGTACTTCAGATTCCGGTAAATCTGCGCAATTATTTTCCCCACAATACCACCAGAAATTTCTTTGGCGTCATGGAGGTGGCTTATCTGCCGGTACGCTATGACGGAACACTGGAGAGTATTCTGGAACCAACAGCCAGGTCTTTTTCCCTGCAGCTGGACAAGGCGGAACTGGAGAAGACCATGAACTCCTACACTTCTGTGGAGCGGAACTGGGCAGCCAGGATGGTACCCCTGCTTCTCAAGGAATGGGGCATTCACGGCCTCTACTATCTGCACCAGTGGGGCCTGACCAGCAGTGTTTCCAATCTGGGCAGGATCCGGCTGCCGGAGGAGGCAGAGCGATATATTGAAAATATCAGCTGCTTTATGGCATCCCGGGATATGCAGATCTGCTTCTGCACCTATCAGGAAAAGATGACCTTTGGCTGCGTTTCCGCTTTCCGCCGCAATCAGGTACTGACCAATCTCTTCCGGAGAATGGGGGAACTGGGGCTGGACGTGACCATCATTTCCTCAGACTATGAAAAAGAGGAGGGACCGGCGCATGCAGAAATGTAAACAATGCGGGATCTCCGTGCGGGGGGATAAGATCTGCTGTCCCTTATGCGGAGGACCGGTGACGGGAGATCCCTCGGAAAGAGTTTATCCAACGCAGCCGAAGATGGGACACGGCGGCCTTCTGGAATTCAAGATCCTTTCACTGATTTATGTGTTCCTGCTGCTGGCTTTCCTGATCGTACATGTTGCCACAGGTTTTCAGCTGCTCTGGGTGACCATTGTTATGATCTCCATTACGCTTTTGTATGTGGATCTGCTCTGGACCTTTTATGAGCACGGCAGCTTTTTGCGCAATCTCAACTGGCAGAGCTGGATCGGCATCGGCGTGTGCATCGTCCTGAATTTTTATTTCGGCGGTCCCATGTGGTCTCTTTACTGGGTATATCCCTTTGGATTGCTGGCCCAGTCTGCGGCTACCATGCTCATCGGCTTCTGCCAGGGCAGGAGCGTGGAGGAGTTTGTGCTTTTCATCCTGGTCAGTACCGGTCTGTCCTTCGGGCAGCTGTATTTTATTCTGAACGGGTACAACAGGATCCTCCTGCCGGCAGTCTGCAGCATGGCTGTACTGCTGGTGCTGAGTATGGTGCTGGTGATCTTCTGGCACCGGGAGGTGAGGCGTGCTTCTGAGAAGATGTTTCATATGTGATGTATCGGTGGGAGTGAAGTTGAAAAGCGGGCGCAGTTGCTCTATGAGTGCAAATATACGATGGCTGTCAGCATTTAGTGATCTGCAGTGATATGTCTGTTCAGACTTATATTCACCTGGAACGTGAATATTCCCGGCATGACAGGATGAGTGAGGCAGGGATATAGTTTTGACTTTGGATTTTTGTGAGAGAATATAATGAGTGATTTAGTAGCGAAGTTCGGCTCCTATCTGGGGCGAAATATTGCGGAGAAACCGGACAGGGTCAGAAAGCTGCTCCTGACCGCTTACAAGCTGAAACGGGTGCAGCTGAAGCATTTCCCGGACAAACGTTTGAGTCCGGCCAGAAATATGATGGCGGTCTCTTCCATGAATGCGGTGATCGCGCCGCTGGCGGATCCGGCCAATACGGCCCTGGTCAACATTTTTATGCCATGTGAGCTTTTGCAGGCCTTTGGCATTCATCCCATGTTTGCGGAAGCCATGGCCAGTTATATCAATGGCGCAAAGGCGGAGAAGGGATTTGTGGAGTATGCGGAGGCATGCGGCCTCCCGGAGACCTTCTGCTCCTACCACAAGGTTCTGCTGGGGGCTATCCTTTCGGACGTGATTCCCAAACCTCGCTTTGTGGTGAACACTTCTCTGCTCTGTGATGCCAACAATCTGACTTTCCGTATGGCGGCGGAGCATTATCAGATCCCTCAGATCTATATCGATGTGCCCTATGACAGCTCGGAGGATTCCGTTCAGTATGTAGCGGATCAGCTGCGGGACCTGACCTCTTTCCTGGAAGAAGAGACAGGAAGAAAGCTGGATCAGGAGGCTCTGTGCCGGGCGGTGGACCGCAGCGGCAGCACCATGCAGCGCCTGCTGCACTGCCAGGAACTGAAAAAAGATCGTTTTCTGCACAATGACATCACCAGCGAGCTGTATGAGGTCTTCGGTACACACGTGCTGCTGGGGACGGAGGAGATCGAGCAGTATTCCCTGCAGATGGAAAAGGATATTCTGGCATCGGCGCCCACCAAAGGGGTCCGGATCCTCTGGATCCACACCATTCCCTATTATCAGCAGCCGGTGCGCAGGTTATTCAATTTCAACGAACGCTGCCAGATCCTCTGCTGTGATATGAATCTGGATCCGGCGCCTGAAATGGACGGAACCAGGCCCTATGAGAGCATGGCCCGGCGACTGGTTTATGATGCATTCAATGGCTCGGCAGAGCGGCGGATCGGACAGGCCCTTCGCTATGCGGAGAAAATGGATGCCGACGGCGCAGTCTATTTTTGCCACTGGGGCTGCAAGCAGACTACTGCAGCAGCCGGCCTGGTCAAGCGGTCTCTGGAAGAGCAGGGGCTGCCCACGCTGATCCTGGACGGCGATGCCTGTGACCGGGGCAATTCCAGCAATGGCCAGATGGCCACCAGACTGGAAGCCTTCATCGAGATGCTGGAGAAGAGAAAATGATCTATTACATGTGTAAATATACGCCTCTGGAGTTGTTTGCGGGTTTCGGAGAGGAATGCCGCAGGCTGGACTATCAGGCGGATGATTTTGAGACGGCAGACGGTCTGGGCCATCCCAATATCTGCGGCTATGGCAAAGGCTTTCTGGAAGCTGCCATGGATCCGGCGGTCACGAAGATGGTGCTGATCAACTGCTGTGATGTGGTGCGCAGGATCTATGATATCCTGAAGAACAATAAGAAAATGGAATTCCTCTGGCTGCTGGATCTGCCCCATGGGAAGGGTCCTGCCCAGCAAAAACTGCTGGCCCGCCAGCTGGAAAGGATGCTGAAGGCCTATGAAGAGCAGACCGGGCAGACCTTTGATCCGGCAGCGGCGGTAAATGCCTGGAGAAAACAGCTGGAAAAGGAGAAACCTCAGGGAACCTATCTCAGCCTGCAGGGGGCCCACGGGGGGCCTTTCCTCCACGAGACCATTCAGAAGGTATTTTCCGTACCGGTGGTGGATGATACCTGCAGCGGTAACCGCTATCTGGCCCTGCCGAAGATCGATGCTGAAGACGGCAAAAAGGTGGTTGCGCCTTATGCGGCAAGTCTTCTGGGGCAGATGCCCTGCCTTCGTATGACAGAGGTGAAGGATCGGCAGGAACTCCGTACGCAGCCGGCCGGCATCATTTACCACACTATGAAATTCTGCGATTACTACAGCTTCGAGTATTCGAAACTGAAGGAGCAGCAGGAGATCCCCCTTCTGAAGATCGAAACAGACGGTACCAAACAGAGTCAGGGACAGCTGGCCACCCGGCTGGAGGCCTTTGCGGAAAGCCTGCAGCTGGCACAGAGGAAGAAAATGATGAATGCAGACAAAAAATATGTAGCGGGTATCGACAGCGGTTCCACCAGTACGGATGTGGCTATCATGGATCGCAGCGGCAAGCTGGTTTCCTGGTCCATTGTCCGGACCGGTATCGGTGCGGCGCTGGGAGCGGAAAAAGCGTTGGAGGAAGCCCTGAAAAAAGCCGGGATCAGTGAGTCCGACCTGGGAAATGTGGTGGCTACAGGCTACGGCCGCGGCAATATCGGCAAAGGCGACAGTCAGGTCACGGAGATCACCTGTCATGCCAGAGGCGCCCATTACCTGTGTCCGGAGACCAGGACCATCATCGATATCGGTGGACAGGATTCCAAGGTCATCCGTATCGATGAAAATGGAAATGTACAGAATTTCGTCATGAATGATAAGTGCGCGGCCGGTACCGGGCGTTTCCTGGAAATGATGGCCAGGACCATGGAGCTTTCCATGGAAGAAATGAGCACCCTGGGCCTTGGCTGGAAAAATGAGATCGCCATCTCCAGCATGTGCACGGTATTTGCCGAGTCAGAGGTGGTCTCTCTGATCGCGGAAAACAGGGCGCCGGAGGATATCATCCATGGTCTGAACCAGGCGGTTGCGGTCAAGACAGCGGCCCTGGTCAAGCGAGTGGGAGCGGAGGAGCGCTTCATGATGTCCGGCGGCGTGTCCAGAAACCAGGGCGTGGTCCAGGTACTGGAAGAAAAGCTGCACACGAAGATCCAGATCCATGAACTGGCCCAGCTTTGCGGTGCTGTAGGTGCAGCTTTGATCGCACTGGAGGGCTGACGGAGAGGTCAGTGACAGAGAACTGAACAGCCGGAGGCAGAAGCCAGAGAGGTCAGCGGCGGAGATCCGGATGGCTGGCGGTAAAAATCCGGGCAGGCAGGATAGTCCTTGACCTGCTAACTTAAAAGCTTTAGAATAGTTGTAGTTTTGCGGAAAGGATGTTAAAAAATGAAGAGTCCCAAATTTAGTTATGCGATCCGTATCGTGGCAGGCGCTTACCTGATCTACCTGGCCTATCAGCTGATCCAGAATTATCTGAATCCCCAGGGAGAAAATGGTGTTTCGCCGGCATTTTCCATTATTGCAGCGGTTGCATTCGTGATCATTGGCGCCATTTTCATGATCTCCGCCATCCGTGGTCTGTATCTGTATCAGGCACCACAGGATGAGGAGGAAGCAGAAGCGGAGGAAGAAGACAGCGAAGAAGATGATGATGAGTTCGCTGCCCTTGTCAAAGACAAGAATGCAGGGAAATTACCGGACAAGGCAGAGTCTGCACAGGAGACTGCGGAGGAAGAGGTTCCTGCCGGACCGGAGACTCTGGGCAGCAGGATCAGCAAAGGCGCAGCCTATGTGAATCCTGTAGTAGAAGATGAGGCTGTTGAGGATGCGGAGGCAGCCGAAGAGCCCGGAACAGCAGAAGTATCTGAAAAGACAGAAATTGCAGAAGAAGCGGAAGTGTCTGAAGAGGCAGAAGCTGCGGAAGAGAAAAAATAACTAACTCACACGTCCCACAGCACTTGATTTTTTCAAAGAGAAGCAATGCAGGAAGTTTGAGTAAATAAGAAGACTGCACAGACAGTCGGAGCAAAAGGAGCAGATCCCGTGAGTGGGTTCTGCTCCTTTTGCTGTACAGAAAAATCTGATCTCCGGATCCTGCCGGCAGGAAGATGACATTGCAGGCAGAAAGTGACAGGGGTCTGATTCCGGCCGAACCGCAGAAAGCATTGACTGGCGGAAATGGCAGGAAAGCAGTTTTGGTCGAACTACAGAAGGCATCGTCTGGCGGAAATGCGGAAATGACAGGAATGTGAGTCCGGCTGAACGGCTGTGACATTGCGGGATGCAGCATCCGGGTTTTACCTTGTACGCAGGATGCGGCAAAGGATCTCGCAGACATACTTCTGCAGCAGGTCCGTCCCGGCAGTATCTACCGCAGCGGCCGGGAACCATGGCGTCCCCTTGCTGTCTGTTTCATAAAATACAGGCGTGAGCAGGGCTGTCGGCTGGGGGAAGAAGAGTCCCTGCCGGCGCTGATAACAGGTGGCGGCAGTCGCTTTTTTTCGGTGTGCCGGGTCCGCAAACATAGCCACGCTTTTGTGGTAGGCCTGGTCCTCCTCCGGGAAATAATAATAATCTTTCCAGGGAGAGAAGAAGTGGCGCAGTTCTCCGGATCTGCCCTGAATCTGCAGGCGGATCGTATGGCCCTCGCCTTCCAATGAATAGGGCCATTCTGTCAGCTGCAGTGGCTTTGGCAGAGGGATGTCCATATACAAATGAAAGGTCAGAATCCTGTGCCCGGTATGTGAGAGAGGAGCGGATACATCCACGGCTGAATCCGGATCAAAAGAGCATATGTCCTCAGCAGCAAGAGGAAGGGAAGGCATTTCTGTGGCAGAAGAAGTACCGGGACCGGAGACTTTTTCTGCAGAGTCAGACGGACTTCCTTCCGTATGACTTTCCTGAAATGAGTGTGCATAATTCTGACTTTCGTCAGCTGCGGCACCGGACACAGAAACAGGTGCCGGGACAACTGTCTGTACCTCCCAGCGCTCCAGGGCAAACTCCCCACGACAAAGGGCAGGGTATACCAGCAGCTGCTGCAGCCTGGCCAGATGCAGCACGTCCTCCGCATTGTGCAGCAGGACCTGCTCGATGCAGGCTGTCTCTCCGGTCTCCAGATAGCGCCGGTAGCGGCTGATCACATCTTTGCCGCTCAGCTGATCCTTCCGGGGAATGCCCAGCCAGGCTTCCAGATCCTTCTGCCGCATATGCTCTGCTGCAAAGATACCCCGGAAGGGCCGCAATTCCCGGTAGAGATCCAGCTGTTTTACTCCCTCAAAAGGATCGGGCAGGTCATAGAGAGCGCAGCGTTTCTGCAGATAGGGCAGGTCAAAGGAGCTGCCGTTGAAATGGACCAGCGTGCCGGCCTTCTGCAGGAAAGGTGCGGCAGCCTGCAGCACATCAGCTTCCTCCGCCGGCTTTTCCGGCACCCACTGGCGCAGGCGGAGCGTATCATTTTCCCGGTCGGCGATGCCCAGGGTACACAGGTGAGAGCGCTGTGGAGACAAGCCTGTGGTCTCTATATCAAAATATGTGCAATTCCCAAAAAAAACGCCTGAAAAAAGGGGCAGTTTATGTACTGTTTCACGAACAATCATGACAATTATTTTCCTCCTGTGCTATAATAACATGGATTGTAGGTAGTTGTGCGCTTATGTTTTTGACTTATCGTTAAAAATGAAAAATCCTGGCATTCACCCGACTTGATTGGAATGGTGTCCGTTGGCCGGTGTCGGTGGTTATCGATGGAAGGCCGGATGAATCGCATGCTTCCCGCGATCACGCAAAAGAGGGATAAAATATTGCAGCAAGGAGGAGAACAAGATGGGCTTATTGACATTCAGAGGCGGTATCCATCCGAATGATGGAAAAGCCATGTCAAAGGACAAGCCAATCGAGCCGGTACAGGCGGGAGATATTCTGTATTTTTCCCTGTCCCAGCACATTGGTGCTCCGGCAAAGCCGCTGGTCAAGAAAGGTGATCACGTCCTGCGGGGCCAGATGATCGCTGAGGCCGGTGGATTTGTGTCGGCCCCGGTATATTCCAGTGTATCGGGTGATGTGACCGGCATGCAGAAGATGCGTATGCCGATCGGTAATCTTGTGGACTGTATCGTTGTGGAAAATGACCACAAGATGGAAGAGGTCAGCTATGAAGAGGCTGACTGGAGGCAGATGACGCCAAAGGAGATCGTTGCCCGCATCCAGAAGGGCGGCATTGTTGGTATGGGTGGTGCCGGATTCCCCAACCATGTAAAGATGTCTCCGAAAGATCCGGATGCCATTGAATACATCCTGGTAAACGGCGCAGAGTGTGAGCCGTATCTTACCAGTGATTACCGTCGTATGCTGGAAGAACCTCAGAAGGTAGCTGAGGGTCTCCGGATCGTTCTTCAGATCTTCCCGAAGGCAAAGGGCTACATCTGCATCGAGGCCAATAAGCCCGACTGCGTGGAGATCATGAAGAAAGAGACCGCAAACGATGCCAACATCGAAGTCAAGATGCTGAAGACCAAGTATCCGCAGGGTGCTGAGCGTATGCTGATCAATGCCACCACAGGCAGATGCATCAATTCCAAAATGCTGCCGGCAGATGCAGGCTGCATCGTAGACAATATCGATACCATCGTAGGTATTTACAAGGCCGTTGCCCTGGGCGAGCCCCTGATGAACCGTATCATCACCGTGACCGGTGATGCCATTGCGGATCCCAAGAACTTCTATGCTCCCACAGGTATGCTCTTCTCCGAACTGGTAGAGTGCGCCGGCGGCTTCAAGGGTACGCCGGACAAGCTGATCATCGGTGGTCCCATGATGGGAAATCCTGTTTTCAGCCTGGATATCCCGGTGATCAAGACATCCTCTGCCATGCTGGCCCTTTCTGAGGATGAGGTCTCCAAACTGGAGCCCAGTGCCTGCATCAACTGCGGACGCTGCATGGAGGCCTGCCCTGAGCATCTGATGCCCACCAGACTTTCCGTTCTGGCAGACAATGGCAAAGAGGATGAATTCCAGAAGATGTATGGTATGGAGTGCTGTGAGTGCGGCTGCTGTACATTTGTATGTCCGGCCAAGCGCCACCTGGCACAGTCCATCAAGTCCATGAGAAAGATTCTCCTGGGCAAGAGAAAGAAAGGATAAGGAGGAGACAAGATGGATTTTACGTCATTAAATGTATCGTCTTCACCACATATCCGGGATAAGATGAAGACAAGCACACTGATGTTCCTGGTAGTGATCGCCCTGGTCCCCGCCTGCTGCGTCGGTGTCTATGTAAATGGTTTCTATGCTCTGGCGGTTCTTCTGGTTTCCGTAGCGGCAGCCGTGCTGACAGAGTATCTCTATGAAAAAGGCATGCATCTGCCCATCACCATTTCCGATGGCAGTGCTATTGTTACCGGCCTCCTGCTGGGCATGAACATGCCGCCCCAGATCCCCATCTGGATGCCCATCCTGGGTTCTGTTTTTGCCATCCTGATCGTAAAACAGCTGTTCGGCGGTCTGGGACAGAACTTCATGAACCCGGCGCTGGCAGGACGCTGCTTCCTGATGATCTCCTTTGCCGGCTCCATGACCAATTTCACTGTAGCAGGCGGCGCGCATATTGTGGATACCGTATCCGGCGCTACCCCTCTGGCAGCAGTGAAGGCAGGAGAAGCAGTGGACCTGATCTCTATGCTGGTAGGTACCACAAAGGGTACCATCGGTGAGACCTCTGCTCTGGCTCTGCTGATCGGTGGTATCTTCCTGGTAGTGATGAAAGTCATCGACCTGCGTGTACCGCTGACCTACATCGGCACACTGGTTGTATTTCTGCTGATCTTCAGCGGACGCGGCTTTGATATGGCATATATCGCTTCCGAGCTTTGCGGCGGCGGTCTGATGCTGGGCGCATGGTTCATGGCCACAGATTATGTCACAAGACCCATCACGAAATCCGGCCGGTATGTATATGGCATCATCCTTGGCGTGCTGACAGGTGTGTTCCGTCTGTACAGTCCTTCCGCAGAGGGTGTATCCTATGCCATCATCTTCACCAACCTGCTTGTTCCGGTCATCGAGAGACTGACTGTACCCCGTGCCTTCGGTATCGTTAAGGAGAAGAAGGGAGGTAAGTCATGAATAAGATCATAAAAAATACTTTATTGCTGACTGCCCTTACCGTGATCCTGGGTCTGATCCTGGGTTATGTGCATCAGATCACGGAGGAACCTATCGCCCTGCAGGAGGCTGCCACCAAGATGGCTGCCTTCAGTGAGGTTTTCCCTGAGGCGACAAATTTCCAGGAACTGGAACTGACAGAGGATGATATGGATGTCAGATTTGCGGATGCCATCGCAGCCGGCGGCTATACCGACGAATATATCGATGGTGTGGCAGCTGCCATGGATGATGCGGATCAGGTTCTGGGATATGTATTTACCATTACCACAAAAGAAGGTTTCGGCGGTGATATCCAGTTTGTTATGGGTATCAGCAATGAAAATGTCATCAAAGGCATTTCCTTCCTGAGTATCGAAGAGACCGCAGGCCTTGGTATGAAGGCTACGGGAGATGATTTCAAATCCCAGTTTGTGGACAAACCCGCAGAGCTGCTGGAGTATTCCAAGACAGGGGCTGAGGCAGAGAATCAGATCGATGCCCTGAGCGGTGCTACCATCACCACAAACGCTGTAACCAATGGTGTCAATGCCGGCGTGCTGGCATTTCAGTCGATCGCGGAAGGAGGGGAATCATAAATGAAAGCAAATACACCCGTTGAACGTTTGTATAACGGTATTGTAAAAGAAAACCCGATCTTCGTGATGATGATCGGTATGTGTCCTACCCTGGCTGTTACAACTTCCGTCATCAATGGTATCGGCATGGGTCTGAGCACCACAGTGGTACTGATCCTTTCCAATACCCTGATCTCCTTGCTGCGTAAGTTTATTCCGGATGGCGTTCGTATGCCGGCTTACATCGGTATTGTTGCCTCCTTCGTAACCATCGTGCAGTTCCTGCTGCAGGCTTATGTACCGTCCCTGTATGATTCTCTGGGACTTTACATTCCCCTGATCGTAGTAAACTGTATCATCCTGGGCCGTGCGGAAGCATATGCAGGCAAGAACAAGGTGATCCCTTCCATGTTCGATGGTATCGGCATGGGTATCGGTTTTACCATTGCCCTGATCGCCATCTCTGCAGTCCGTGAGCTGATCGGTGCCGGCACTCTGCTGGGATTCCAGATCATGCCTGAGGCATATTCCCCCGTCAACATCTTCGTTATGGCGCCGGGCGCATTCCTTGTACTGGGTCTGCTGACCGCTCTGTTGAACAAGATCAACATGAAGAAGCCGGAGAAGAAGCAGTTCGATTGCAGCAGCGGTTGTGCAGGATGCGGCAACAGCAGCTGTGCATCGAAGAAACTGTAAGGAGGTGTGTTTATGCAGGAATTAATTTTAATTGCCATAGGCTCAGCTCTGGTAAATAACGTCGTTCTGAGCCAGTTCCTCGGACTGTGCGCGTTTCTTGGCGTATCCAAAAAGACAGATACTGCAGCAGGTATGGGTGCAGCGGTTATTTTTGTACTGACCATTTCCTCCCTCTGCGCAGGTCTGCTGTACAATTTTGTACTTGTTCCTCTTGGTGTGGAATATCTGAAGACGATCGTATTCATTCTGGTCATCGCCGCTCTGGTACAGGTTGTGGAGATGGTGCTGAAGAAAGTGATGCCTTCCCTTTACAGGGCACTTGGCGTTTACCTTCCTCTGATCACCACCAACTGTGCTGTACTGGGTGTTGCTCTGACAAATGTTACAAAGGAATACTCCATCGTAGCAGGCGTGGTAAATGGTTTCGCCACCGCCGTTGGTTTTACCATCGCGATCGTTCTGATGGCAGGAATTCGTGAAAAGATCGAGTTCAACAATATTCCCAAGGCATTCCAGGGAATGCCGATCGTGCTGCTGACAGCTACACTGATGTCCATGGCATTCTTCGGCTTCTCAGGCATCATTTAAGGAGGGTAATATTATGAATTCAATCGTTATTTCCCTGCTGGTTGTCGGCGGCTGCGGTCTGGTCATCGGACTGCTTCTGGGTGTCGTTGGCAAGAAGTTTGAAGTAGAAGTAGATGAAAAAGAGAGCGCCATCCGTGAAGCCCTTCCCGGCAACAACTGCGGCGGCTGCGGCTATCCCGGCTGTGACGGCTGTGCGGCAGCCATTGCCAAGGGCGAGGCACCGGTGGATGCCTGCCCGGTAGGCGGCAGTGCTGTTGCGAAAGAGATCGGCGCTATCATGGGGCAGGCTGTGGAAGAAACAGCCCGTCAGGTAGCCTTTGTACATTGCGCCGGCGACTGCAATGTTGCCCGGACAGATTACCAGTATACCGGTATCGAAGACTGCTCCATGATGCCTTTCGTGCCCAATGGCGGCCCCAAGTCCTGCAATCAGGGCTGTCTGGGCTTCGGCTCCTGTGTCAAGGCCTGCAATTTCGACGCGATCCACGTGATCAATGGTGTTGCGGTGGTTGACAGAGAGGCCTGCAAGGCCTGTAAGGCCTGTATCAAGGCCTGTCCCAAGCATCTGATCAGTCTGGTTCCCTATGATGGCAATCCCCAGCTGGTCCGCTGCTCCAATGATGACAGAGGCAAGGTGGTTATGAATGCCTGCGATGCAGGCTGCATCGGCTGCACCAAGTGCGTAAGAAACTGCCCGGCCGAAGCCATCACCATGAACAACAATTCACCTGTCATTGATTATGACAAGTGTGTCAACTGCGGTAAGTGCGCAGAAGGATGTCCCAAGGGCTGCATCGTGCAGGCTCTGTGATCCGGGACCCGGAAGAAAGAAGAGGAGGGCAGTCGCTGTGCGACTGTCCTCTTTTGTGGTGGTTCAGGATATGGCAGGAAGGTGTAAGGTCTTGAATAAGAATAAAGTTCGTCACGTCTGCTATCAGGTGGATGCCCCGGCACTTGGAAAAAGAGCCGGAGACTTTCTGCGGCAGAAAGGATGGTCCAGGCAGGACATTACTGAATTGAAAAAGCAGGGAATTCAAGCCCGACTGAATGGGAAAGTTATCTTTTTCGGACACAGGATGGAAGAAGAAGGATGTCTGGAGATCGATATTCCGCTGGATGAGGAGAGTTCAGAGATCCTTCCGGAAAACCTGCCTTTCCCTGTAGTTTATGAGGACGAGGATCTGGTGGTAGTCAACAAGCCCGCCGGTATGGCGGTGCATCCTATTCATAAATATCCGACCGGTTCTCTTGGCAACGCTGCCATGTATTATTATGAACAGCAGGGCAGGCCTTTTGTATTTCGTCCGGCCCATAGACTGGATAAAGAGACCTCCGGCCTGCTGGTGATCGCGAAGCATTTTGTCAGCGCCAGCATATTTTACAGGCAGTTGCAGGAGAAGGTGCTGCAGAAGGAATATCTTGCTCTGGTGGATGATACGTTGACTGCAGGAATATCCGGCTGGCAGCAGGATCTGCAGAAGATTCCGGGACGAGATCAGGAGGAGGACCGACGGGACCTGCAAGCAGATCAGCCTGAGGAGCAGCGGCGAGACTCTCAAACAGATCAGAAAGAGGAGCAACAGCGATACCAGCAAGCAGATCAGCAGAAGGAGCAGAGGCGCGACCAGCAAGAACAGCAGCATAAGCATCAAAAGCAGGAACAGAAAGGAAAACAGCATAAGCTGCAGAATCAGCCTGGAAAGCGGCAAACGAATTGCAAAGTGGTTTCCTGTACAGAGGTTCCGGGGGAAGATGTGTTGGATTTCCGGGAGGAACCGGATCCAGTGAACAGATTACCCGAGAAGGGAACCATCAAATTTCCTATCTGCAGGGAGCGCACAGGCAGTGTAAAGAGAACTGCTGTGAAGTGTGTACCGGCTTTGAACGGAAAAAGTGAATCCCTTTCTGAACCTGTGGAGAAACATGGCGGGAATGTGTTAACCGTTGCGTTTGTCAAAGAGGAATCGCTACCCTTTTCTGAACCTGTGAAAAAATCTGTTGAGAATGACTGCAGTGGAGAAACTGCCGACAGGAAAACATCGAAGGATACGTACGACAGGGAGAAACTCATGCTTCGCGAATTATGTGAAAGTGACGGTGAAACCTTATTGGATCTGCAGGAGGCCTGTACGCATTTTGAGGTTGTGCAGAGAATGGATGGATACAGTTTAGTGCGTCTGTGGCTGGAAACCGGGCGCACCCACCAGATCAGGGTACATATGGCGGCTGTAGGCCATCCATTGCTGGGGGACAAGCTTTACAATCCCCGCTGGGAGCAGGCGGCAGAACCGGCAGCACCTTTCCGCCATGCTTTGCATGCCTTTCGCTTGCGTTTCCGACATCCTATTACAGGTGAAGAGATGTGCTTTGAAGCGCCTCTGCCGGAGGATCTGGGTGCATTTGTTCCGGAAGGGATGACTTTGGACGGATGAAATTCCCAGGTTGAAAAAATATCCGTCAGCGCAGGCAGTTTCAGGCGGATGGAAATGGCGGGGACAATCTGCGCCAACATACCTTCTCCTCCTTCGACTGCAAATGCAGGGAGCTATGAACAAAAGCACCGCGCATTTCCCGGGAGGCACCGCTCAAATCTTCAGAAAATGCCGGATGCATTTTCCGAAGTTTCGCTCGGAAGGCATTCCTGAAAAATGCCTTCCGTCCGCGGGAAATACGAGCCGCTTTTGAACGCTCCGGCTGCATTCTCCGTAGGCGTCAGAGAAGGCATGCTGGCTGCAGGATGTCCTGCGCTGAAGGGAATCGGGACGGCGGGCGGATGGAAAGATCAAATCCGGAAAATATCCGTCGCGGGGGACAAGATTTGACAGATGAAATTCCCAGATTGGAAAAATATCCGTCAGCGCAGGCAGTTCCAGGCGGATGGAAAGATCAAATCCGGAAAATATCCGTCGCTGGGGACAAGATTTGACGGATGAAATTCCCAGGCCGAAAAAATATCCATCGGAACTATGGTCGGCAACGGATAAAAATAGCAGAAGCATGGAAACTGCCATGCCATGGGCAAACTTTTCAGTAGGAAAGACCTGCCAGTGATTACCTGACAGCAGTCTGATAGGTTTGTTGAGACAATGATGCTCCCAGCAAAAGAGCTTTTGTGATATATTAAAGCGGACAGGAGACGATAGTAATTCAGATTTCATTTTATATGACAGGTAGGATTCATTATGAGAAATGTATTGATCGTTGTAGATATGCAGAATGATTTTATCGATGGGGCATTGGGAACATCGGAAGCTGTGGCGATCGTGCCCAATGTAAAGAAAAAGATCGAAGCATTTGATGGGCTTGTCCTGTTCACCAGAGATACCCATGACAGTGATTATCCGGAGACGCAGGAGGGCAGGAATCTTCCGGTGCCCCATTGTATCCGTGGCACCCATGGTTGGCAGATCCGAGAAGAACTGGATCAGCTGCGGACAACAGACCCAATCGACAAAAAGACCTTTGGTTCTGCAGAACTTGGCGGCCTGCTTTGCGCTATCCATGAGGAAGAGGAGATCGGCAGCATTACTTTTATTGGCCTTTGCACAGATATCTGTGTGATCTCCAATGTCATGATCACAAAGGCATTCCTGCCGGAGGTTCCGATCATTGTGGATGCAAAGTGCTGCGCAGGTGTCAGTACGGAGACTCATGAAAATGCATTGAAGGCAATGGAAGTGTGTCAGGTGCAGATCATCCGGTAAGACTACCAGGATTTACGGGAGAGAATAAAAATGGCAAAAGATGAGAACAGATTTGAGGTTATCTACAGGGATGGAACTGCAATGAAAGAAATTTGAAAAAGAGGAAAAAACCATCATGAAAAAGCGAAAGAGTATGATAGCACTTTCCATTCTGATGCTGGTAAATATCTGTGCAACAGTGATTCTGGGAGTCGCGGTTTATAAAATGTCCGGTGAAGAGAGAGCAGACAGCGAAACGATTCAATATGTTATGTATGTTGGATTAAATGATAAGGATACTTATCAACAGATGATCTCCACGGAAGAAGCAAAGGAAATCATTGATCAGATCTGTTCTGCGTATGTAGATGGATATACGATTCAGGAAGCTGCAGGATCGTGGGTCGATGAGAAAAACAATGTGACCCGTGAGCAAACGATTGTTTGTCATTTTGATGATGTGGACAAAAATACAGTGTATGAGATCGCAGATGAAGTCATCGATCAATTAAATCAGAACACCGTCTTAATAGAAAAGGATGAAATAGAAACAGATTTTTACGGAGGCGATAAGGCATCATCTGTGAGATAGATTTCCTGCTCCGACAAATGGTAAGGTAAAGAATTGGAATAGAAAATAAAGAAGCAGCAGAGCATAAGCCAACTTCAGCAAAAAGATCATCGCAATCTGTAAATTTTACGAATAGAGTTGTGAGTAATCCGGGCACGGAAGATCTGGAAAGCCGAAAAGCCGGAAATCGAACATATATTCGATAAACAGTTTACAAATTTTCACATGGAGCGTATAATCGTTAAGAAGTCGGGAAGTTTGGAGTCTGTGCCGGGGCAACATAAGATATGTTCCGCCGAGGCGGATGTCTGCATTTTCTTTGCATTGAGGATAGCTGTGCAGGAATAGTATATAATATACACGGTTGAAGTGGTGATTCGCATGATGATGGATTTTCAGGATAGCTGTACCCCGATGGCATCAACGAGCCCGGGTAGTATCAATTACCTGAGTGAAACGACGGCCAGCCTGTTGTTGGTTTTCTGGCTGACTATAGGGCGGCGAATCGCTGCATGCTGTGGAGACTTTATTTCCACAGGTAAAAATCATTTTACATATATGTCACAGCACATGTGACATGGGGGAACTATGGAGAGAAGGATCATACAGACAGAGATACTGGAAGAGGAGCAGCGGATCGAAGGCAGCCTGCGCCCGCAGAGTCTGGACGAGTATATAGGACAGGAGAAAGCCAAGCAGGGACTACGGATTTCCATTGAGGCAGCCAAACAGCGTGGAGATGCGCTGGATCATGTGCTGTTTTACGGTCCTCCCGGTCTGGGCAAGACGACGCTTGCCGGCATTCTGGCAAATGAGATGGGCAGCCATCTGAAGATCACTTCAGGGCCGGCCATTGAGAAACCCGGTGAGATGGCAGCCATCCTGAACAATCTGCAGGAAGGAGACATCCTTTTTGTGGATGAGATCCACCGGCTGAACCGGCAGGTGGAGGAGGTCCTGTATCCGGCCATGGAGGACTATGTGATCGATATCATGATCGGCAAGGGTTCCTCGGCCAGGTCGATCCGGCTGGAACTGCCCCGTTTCACTCTGGTTGGTGCCACAACAAGAGCCGGACTTCTGACGGCCCCGCTGCGTGATCGCTTCGGTGTGATCCATCATCTGGAATTTTATGAGACAGAGGAGCTCATGCAGATCGTCATGCACTCCGCCCGGATCCTGGAGGTTGGGATCGAAAGAAAGGGTGCGGAGGAGATCGCCCGGAGATCCCGGGGAACGCCGCGTATTGCCAACCGGCTTCTGAAGCGGGTGCGGGATTTCGCTCAGGTGCTGCATGAAGGAAACATCACAGCAGCCGTGGCCAGACAGGCACTGGATCTGCTGGAGGTGGACAGCTGCGGCCTGGACAGCACGGACAGAACCCTGCTGCTGACTATCATAGAAAAGTTCGGCGGGGGGCCGGTGGGTCTGGATACCCTGGCGGCAGCCATCGGGGAAGACAAAGGTACCATAGAAGATGTATATGAACCTTTCCTGATCAAAAATGGTTTTCTGAACAGGACGCCCCGTGGCCGTATGGCAGGAGCAGAAGCCTATCAGCATCTGGGTCTGCAGCAGCCGGCAGAAGGATAGGTGCGCAGGCTGTTTGAATTTCAGCTTACGAATTGAAGTAAGGGATACGCGGCCTCGTTTTTTCGATGGAATGGAGCAATCCGGTTCGGCTATTTGAATGATCCTGACGTTTGAGGACAGCTAAGCAGACATAGAAGAGCCGACATAGAAGAATAAAAAAACAGACGAAGTGAAGTAGAATATGATCGCATTTATTACAGGAACCATAGACACCATAAGAGAAGATCACATCCTGCTGGATCATGATGGCATAGGATACCGTATCTTTGTATCCGGCAGCTTTATCCGGGCCGGCAAGGGGGTCGGTGATCAGGTGAAACTGTATACCCATTTCAGCGTTCGTGAGGATGCCATGCAGTTGTATGGATTCCTTACGTTGGAAGAAGTGGACATTTTCCGCATGCTGCTCAATGTCAGCGGTGTGGGTCCCAAGGCAGCCATGGGCATCCTTTCCGCATTGACAGTGGATGAGCTGCGCTTCGCTGTGCTGTCTGATGACACGGCTACCATCAGCCGGGCGCCGGGCATCGGCAAGAAGACCGCAGGCAAGCTGATCCTGGAACTGAAAGACAAGTTTGATCTGCAGGAAGCCTTTGAGGCAAAACTGGAGAGAGAAGGGAAAGCAGTTTCCGCGGAGGCAAATGCAGCCCAGCAGGAAGCTGTGGAAGCGCTGACAGCGCTGGGCTATTCGGGAGCGGAAGCCCTGCAGGCGGTCCGCAAGGTGGAGGGCGCAGAGAAGCTTTCCACGGAGGAATTGCTGAAGCAGGCCCTGAGATTTATTTTTTGAAGTACAGTGGGATGCGCGAGCCAGGAAAGCCATTGATTTTGTTTTCAAAATTATGCAGGGCGCTTGTGGGATAAGTGGAATTCTGATTTTGGATTGTCGGCGTGCAGAACCAGGAGTCGAGAGGACAGGGAGCTCCATTTTGGAAGGGGGTTCAGGTGCTTTCGTCTTCTGACGCAGGTTTTTTCAGTTGCTTTTCCCGGGGAATCGTATTATGATGTCAAAAGTACAGGAAAAACCCGGAGATGAGGAGAAGGGCTGATGGCTGCAAAAAATACTATCAAGGTCGTGATCGATAACAAGGTGGTCTCTCTCAGCGGATATGAAAGTGAAGAGTATCTGCAGAAGGTGGCATCTTATGTAAATAATAAAATCGGAGAGTTGACCTCCATGGGCGGCTACAATCGTCAGTCCCCGGACAGCAAGGCGACCCTCCTGGCATTGAATATCGCGGATGATTATTTCAAGGCAAAGCTTCGCGCTGACACCATGGAAGGGGATCTGGAGGCCAGAGATCAGGAGGCATATGATGTAAAGCATGATCTGATCGCTGCACAGATCCAGATCGATAAGCTCAAGGCAGAGGTGGCAGCTCTGCAGAAGGAAAAAGAAGAGATCGAGCGTTCCAGACGTCAGTTATCGCAGGATATGGAAGATCTGCTGAAATAAGGTGCTGTTTCATCCAAAGGTGAGACAGCACCTTTTGATATTCTGAGAGTGATCTGCTTTAAGGAGAAAATATGAGAGCGGAATTGCTGGCGCCGGCGGGTTCGGCGGACACAGTAAAAGCAGCATTTGCCATGGGAGCAGATGCGGTATATATCGGCGGACAGCATTTCGGTGCCAGGGCCTATGCGGAAAATGCGGGTGAGACAGATCTGATCCGATGCATGGATCTTGCTCATCTGCTGGGCAGAAAGCTGTATCTGACAGTGAATACCCTGCTGAAAAATGATGAACTGGAGCAGCAGCTGTATCCTTATCTGCTGCCTTTGTATCGTGCAGGTCTGGATGGCATCATTGTACAGGACCCGGGTGTGATCGCCTTTTGCCGGGAGCATTTTCCGGAACTGCCTCTGCATGCCAGTACACAGATGACCATCACAGGTCCGGACAGTGCGGCCATGCTGAAAGAGCAGGGCCTGACCAGAGTTGTGCCGGCCAGGGAGCTGTCTCTGGCAGAGATCCGGGAGATCAGAGAAAAAACCGGACTGGAGATTGAGTGCTTTATTCACGGCGCGCTCTGTTACAGCTATTCCGGTCAGTGCCTGATGAGCAGTATGATCGGCGGTCGGAGTGGGAACCGGGGACGCTGCGCCGGTACCTGTCGTCTGCCATATGATGTATATAAAAAGGGCAAACGCCTGGGAAGCCCTTCCCGGCATTATCCCTTGAACACAAAGGACATGTGTACTCTGGAGCTGCTGCCGCAGATTCTGGAGGCAGGTGTATATTCCCTGAAGATCGAAGGAAGGATGAAACGTCCGGAATACACGGCAGGCGTAGTTTCTATTTATAGAAAATATCTGGATATCTGCCTGGAAAAGGAAAAGGATTTCCGGGTGGATCCGGCAGACCTGCGTTTTCTGTATGATCTGTTCAACAGGGATGGTTTTCACCAGAGCTATTTCTTTATGGATAAGGGGCCGGAGATGATGGCCCTGAAAAATGAAAAACTGACCCGCAAAGTGGAGGAAGACCGCAATCAGATGTATGGGCAGCTGCAGAAGGAGTGGCAGAGCAGAAGTCTGCAGAGAAAGATCCGCGGAGAACTGTATCTGCAGACGGAGGTTCCTTCTGTCCTGCAGCTGACTCTGGATCAGACCCAGGTGACGGTCTGCGGCGCAGCGCCGGAAGCAGCAAAGGCTCAGCCCATGACCGGAGAGCGCATTCTGAAGCAGATGCAGAAGACAGGAAATGAGGATTTTTGCTTCGAAAGTCTGGAACTTCAGCTACAGGATGCGCTGTTCCTGCCGGTGCGGGAATTAAATGAACTCAGAAGAAAGGGCATGGCAGAACTCCGACAGACACTGCTGGAGCAGTTCCGCCGGGAGGAAGCCGGAGCCCATACGGAAGTTCAGCCGGAAGTTTCACAGCGGAATGAGGCCGGCCCTGCGGCAGGAGCCGATGGGAAAAATCTGTCGTGTGGATCACAGTGGGATGAGACTGTCCCGGAGACGGAAAATGATAGGAAAACGTCGCAAACAGGCAGAGACTTTGCTCCTTTGGACGAAAAACAGACGACAGCTCGTGCTTCGATGGTTTCAACTGTACAGATTCTGAAGACGGATGAAGATCCGGAGGACAGAAGAGCGTCCCGGTATACAACATGGGCGGATGGGCAGGAAAATCTGTCGTGTGGATCACGGCGGGATGAGATTTGCCCTGCGGCAGAAACTGACGGAGAAGATCTGCAGGTCGACGGTGGCCTGGAGAATGGAAGATTCCGGCATGCAATCCGGACAGAAGACAAGAACAGCGGCCGTCTGCCTCTCTGGGCCCACATAGAAAGCCGGGAGCAGTTTCAGACTCTCTGCGGAAATCCGGAGATCTGCGGCATCGGCATTCCTCTGACCATGCTGCCGGCGAAAAACCGGCAGGAGGCTTTGGAGGCATATGCCCTGCAGCTGGAAGGTCAGGGGCAGAAGCTGCGCCTGATTCTTCCATACATTGCCAGGAGAGGAACGGGCAGACTGACAGAAGAAATGTGTCAGAAGCTGGCGGCCTTGCCCGGACAGATCAGACAGCTGGATGCCATTGTTGTAAAAAATATGGAGCAGGCGTCAGCGCTGGCGGGCAGGGTCCCTGCGGAACTTCTGCTGGCAGATGCCGGTCTCTATACCATGAATGACAGGAGCATCAATTTTTGGCAGAAGCAGGGGATCGGCAGAAATACCCAGCCGTGGGAACTGAATTTTGCGGAAATGATGCATAGAAATAATCAGCAGAGTGAGCTGATCATCTATGGGGCGGCTCCCATGATGATCTCCGAACAGTGCCTGCAGAGAAATCTTGACCGCTGCAATCGAAAAAATGAGCAACTGGTCCTGCTGGATCGGAAAGGAAAAGAATTTCCCGTGGCCTGTGTCTGCGCCTGCTGTTACAATGTGATCTACAACTGCCTTCCCCAGAATCTGCTGCAGGAGAAGGGACGGATCGACCGGCTGGGTTGCAGGGCTCTGCGGCTTTCCTTCACCACAGAAGGCGGAGAGGAAACCCGGCGTGTGGCGGAGCAGTTCATACGGGTCTTCCGGATGGACCGGGCGGCTGATCCCGGGATCATGATAAAAGGAACCAGAGGACACTTCCGCAGAGGAGTGCAGTAAAGATCTGAAAAAGGAGTATCATCGGATCAAATATGGTAAATATGATAGCTGAAGTATCCAAATATCTGCTTCTTGCGCTGATGTTTTTCTTCACTTTGGAGGCCTTCATGGTCCTGAGAAGGAGAAATGAGGAAGCCCGCCGCAGGATCATGGGCAAACAGATCCTGCTGATGACGGTTTTCAACATTCTGGCCTATCTGGTCATGTTTATTCAGACGCTGGAAGTGATCATACTGGTGATGATGGGCTGTGTTCTGCTGTATATTCTGCTGATCAATGGCCTGTACCGGCTGCTGTATCCCAGGGCCTCGCTGATCCTGCTGAATATCATGTGTATGATGCTGTCTGTGGGCTTTGTGATTCAGACCAGACTTGGCACAGAAAATGCCTGGAAGCAGATGCTGATCGTGGCATTATCCACGGCACTGTCGCTGGTCGTGCCGGTCATTATACGAAAGATTCATTTCCTCAGCAGACTTACCTGGTTTTATGCAGTGCTTGGCATTCTGCTGCTGGCAGGGGTCTGGCTTCTGTCCAGGCTTAGCGGCGGAGCCAATCTGTCTCTTTCCATCGGAGGGATCTCCTTCCAGTTTTCGGAATTTGTCAAGATCACCTTCGTCTTCTTTGTGGCCTGCATGCTGAAGGAGAGGACGGATTTCAAACGTATTTTGCTGGTCAGTATCATTGCGGCCATTCATGTGGGCATTCTGGTACTGTCCACAGACCTTGGTGCTGCGGTGGTCTTCTTTATGACCTGGGTGGTAATGGTTTATGTGGCCAGCCGCAAACTGCGCTATGTGGCAGTAGGCTTCGGCGCCATGGCCGGCGCATCTGTTGTGGCGTATCACCTGTTTTATCACATACAGGTCCGGGTCAGTGTCTGGATGGATCCCTTTGCGGATTATGCCAATACCGGCTACCAGATCGCCCAGGCGATGTTTGCCATCAGTGCCGGCGGCTGGTTTGGCACCGGGCTTTGCCAGGGTACGCCGGAAGCCATTCCGCTGGCCATGGAGGACTTTACCTTTGCAGCCATCTGTGAAGAGCTGGGCATTGTTTTTGCCATTTGCCTGCTGCTTTTGTGTATGTCCATGTACTTCCTGATCCTCAGTATCGCCATGCGGCTGGGCAAGACTTTTTACAAGCTGCTGGCCCTGGGACTTGGCACAGAATATGCGGTTCAGGTCTTTCTGACTGTAGGTGGAACCACCAAGTTCATCCCCATGACCGGTATTACCCTTCCCCTGATCAGCTATGGCGGCAGCTCCATTGTCTGCACCATTCTGATGATCGCCATTATCCAGGGACTTTATCTCCTGCGTACGGATGAGGACCGGGAAGAGGAAGAGCGAAGGATCCGGCAGGAGGCAGAGGAGCGGGCCAGAGCCCAGGCAGCCAGCCGTCAGGCAGGCCGCCGGACCATGTTTCTTCGCGGCAGAGGGCAGACGGACGAGACCGGAAGCAGCCGCATGAGCGGTGCAGGAAACGGGGAAACTTCTGCGGCAGCCGGAAGAGCAGCCTATGACAATCGCATGACAGCTGCTTATCCGCAGGATGCGGAAGAGCCTTATTATATTCAGCCTGAGAAAATGTCGGCTCCTCCGGATCTTGGAGGAAGAAGGACAACTCCCCGGGCCGGGCAGTCTTCACAGCCGGAAACTGACAGCCGGCAATTTGACCCGCAGACGGGGCAGCCAGTGCAGCCGGGAGCCGGGGACAGACGCTATGACCCGCAGACGGGACAGCCTGTGCAGAATACAGAACAGGGCCGACGAAGATTTGACCCGCAGACGGGACAGCCCCTTTCTATGGGGCAGCAGGGCTGGCAAAGATTTGATCCGCAGACCGGGCGTCCGTTGAGTGATCCGGCGCCTGCGGAAAAGGATCCCTTTGCGGCTTCCGAAATTCAGGGGGAGGAATCAGAATTTGAACGAAAACTCCGGGAAGAAACAGAAAAAAGCCTCAACTGGTAGGGCATATACAGCAGTATTTGTGATCTGTATCTGTATGTTTCTGGGCCTGATCAGTTACCTGATCTATTTTCAGGTGGTCATGAGTGAGGATCTCAATGAAAATCCATACAATGTCCGGATTGACGTCACCAGTGAAAATGTTGTCCGGGGGTCTATCCTGGCGGCAGACGGTACGGTGCTGGCCGGAACAGAGACAGATGAAGAAGGAAATGAAAACAGAGTGTATCCGTATGGCAGTCTGTTCGCCCAGACAGTGGGCTACTCCGATTATGGTGCCAGCGGTCTGGAATCCACCCAGAATAAGACCCTGCTGAAATCCAGCACAGATCTGGTTTCCCAGGTGCAGGATGCTCTGAATGAAACAAAGCATATCGGGGACAATGTGATCACCACGCTGCGGGTGGATGTGCAGCAGGCTGCCCGGGATGCGCTGGGAGATCATCAGGGAGCGGTCATTGTCATGGACCGGTCTTCCGGGGCAGTACTGGCAGATGTCAGCACACCGGATTTCGATCCCAACACAGTGGCGGAAAACTGGGAAAGCCTGTCTTCCGATGAAAGCGGCAGTCCCTTCCTGAACCGTCCCTTACAGGGCCTGTATGCGCCGGGTTCTACCTTCAAGATCGTGACGACCCTGGCCTATCTGCGGGAATATGGCAGCTTTGATGACTTCCACTATACCTGCGGCGGGGAATATTCCCAGGGCGGCTTTACCATCCACTGCAACGAGTATACTGCCCATGGTGAGGAAACCCTGGAGGATGCCTTCGCAAACTCCTGCAACTGTGCCTATGCCTATATGGCGGCAGAGCTTCTGGACCGGTCTTATCTCCTGGAGACAGCGGAAGACCTGGGTTTCAACCGGGAGATGGATCTGGATATCGCATATTATCCGAGTTCCTACTCTGTGACCCAGGATACAGATCTGGCAGTCTACATGCAGACCGCCATTGGTCAGGGCGATACCCAGGTGACCCCCATGCAGATGGCCATGATCGCTCAGGCCGTTGCCAACGGAGGAGATATGACCAAGCCCTGCTACGTCAGCGGAGTCAATACCTATGATGGTGAAAATGTTTCTACTTCCTATGTGGAATCTCTGGGGCAGGTCATGACTGCCGGGGAGGCAGAAGAGCTGACTACACTGATGAAAGCAGTAGTGGCCAGGGGTACGGCATCCAATCTGTCGGGACTTCCCTATGATATAGCAGGAAAGACCGGTTCCGCCCAGTACGGAGATGTGGAATCCGGTAATACCCATTCCTGGTTTGTGGGATTTTCCAATACAGGGCAGAATGATATCGTAGTGGCCGTGCTGGTGGAAAACGGCTACAGCCTCGGAGCTTATGCTTCCGATGCGGCAGGGGCCATTTTCCAGTCCTATTTCGGAGGGTGATGCTGACAGAAGTCCGCATGGGCAGTAATCATCGGCAGCAATCCCGCTTTTGAAGCTTGATGAAGACGGATCTGCAGAGGCAGCAATCTCGCTTTTGAAGCTTGACGAAATCGGATCAGCAAAGGATAATAAGAGGTAGTTGTGTTTTGCTTCAGACAGGAGAGGAGAAGAAATGAGCGTAACAAAACAGTCTTTCGGCCGGACATCAGACGGCAGAGAAGCAACTTTATATATTCTGGAAAATACAAATGGCTATCAGGCGAAGGTAACAGACTTTGGCGCTACGCTGGTTTCTGTGATGGCACCGGACAGAAACGGCAATATGCTGGATGTAGTACTGGGCTATGACGATGCTCCCGGCTATGAAGGCGGCACTTGCTATCAGGGTGCAGTGGTGGGTCGTGTGGCAAACCGTATTGCAAATGCCAGTGTGACCATCAACGGCGTGGACTATGCGCTGACAGCAAACAACAAGACCAATTCTCTCCATGGCGGCAGGGATTTCTACAGCAAACGTTACTGGACAGAGGTGGATCTTACGGACAACAGCGTGCAGTTTGAACTGGTATCCCCCCACATGGACCAGGGCTATCCGGGCGAAGCCGTGATCCGTATCCGCTATACACTGACAGAAGAAAATGCTGTGGAACTGGATTATTATGCTGTTGCAGATCAGAATACCGTCATTGCCATGACCAACCACAGCTATTTCAATCTGAAGGGCTATGGCACCACAGAGGATCATGAACTCTGGCTGGATGCGGACACCTTCACGGATATCGATGAAAGAGTGATCCCCACAGGAGAGTTAGTGGATGTGACCGGGACTCCCATGGATTTCCGCACCCCCAAGCTGCTTTCCAAAGAGTGTGATGCAGATTACCGTCCTCTGCAGCTGACCAATGGCTATGATCACAACTGGGTGATCAATGGGGAAGGTTATCGCAAATTCGCATCCTTCTATTGCAAAGAGACCGGGATCGGCTTCCAGGTATTCACAGACATGCCCGGCGTACAGTTTTACGCAGGAAACAACCTGAAAGGGCAGGCCGGCAAGGGCGGCAGGCCGCTGGCATTCCGCACCGGTACCTGTTTCGAGACTCAGTTTTATCCGGATGCTGTACATCAGCCGGCATTTCCGTCCCCCTTCCTGAAAGCGGGAGAGGCTTATGCCCACAAGACAGCATACCGTTTCTATCAGGCGGATGAGATCCGGATCTGAGGGTGACAGACACAGAAAGGGGCGGAGAGCATAAAGTTCTGCCCCGTGGGAGCTTTGCATATGATCAAGTGGATGGAAAAACCATATTATGGTCCGGGTGCAAGAGTCAGACACAGATCCCTGCGCAGAAAGATCGACGCAGGCCGGTATGTTCCCGGCGTTTTCCTGATCACTGAGGCAGAGAATCCGTCGGAGCAGCTGGAGATCATTGACAATGCCTATCTGCAGCAGAAAAAGATCCGGGACAGTCTGCCCAGGATCGTAGGCCTGGCCTATGGAAAAGAAGAGGCATTTCAGATCATCCGGCAGATCGCCGCGGAATGCATGCGGGAGACCGGAGGCTGTGATCTGGCAGCTTATTTAAAGGAACAGGGATAGCGAGGTGACAGTTTGGGCATTTTTTTAATGATACTTTCCGTGATCGGAAAGGTCCTGCTGGTGCTTCTGCTGATCCTGCTGGTTCTGCTCTGCTGCATCCTTTTTCTGCCGATCGTATACAGAGGAAGGGCAGAAAAGGAAGGAGAACGGATCTCTGCCGGTGTCAGCGTTTCCTGGCTTTTCCGGATGGTGTGGTTCCGGCTTCGATGGATCGACAAAAAGCTGGGATACGAACTTCGACTCTTTGGAATCCCTGTGATCCGCCGGCCGAAAAAGAGCGGAAAGAAAGACACGTCAGCGCCGGTACGTCCGGGAGGAACAGCATCCATGACTGTCCCGGTACATTCGGCAGATGATAAAGCAGCGGAATATCATGAGAGTACCGCCGTGATCACCCGCAGAGAGGGCTCCTCCGGACAGGATGTGCAAAGAGGGAGCGGCACTGCCGGTGAGAAGCAGACGGAGGTTGCAGCTGAGTCAGAACAGAAAGGCAGAGAATACACTGCCGACCGGACACAGAAAAGCAGAGAGAATACTGCCGACCGGACACAGGAAAGCAGAAAGAAATCTGCCGAACGGCCGCAGGAAAGCATATATATTAATAACAACAGAAGAAAGCAAAGAA
>R14__coassemble_338_pt1 | contig 35818 bp, 29 predicted proteins | sample R14__metabat2_high_PE_030 | metagenome-assembled genome bin R14 | reverse complement strand
GTAAAAAGGTCTTATTCGATTCAAATATTTTTCTCTTGGATATACATTAGAAAACACAGCATTCACCTCTTGGTTCTTTCTTTTTCTCTGGTATCTTGATTATATCATTAATTTGCGTTTAACGGTACTTTTATTTCTTTTTTTCTTTTTTAGTACCCTGAATCCACTGTTTCTTGCCATCTCACTTACAAATATGGACACAATTATAGATTTGCCCGTCTTCCCTGAAACAAAATGATCCTCTCGGAAATGTTTTTCACACAGAATCCTTAACCCCTGTCCTGCCTGATCAGCTCCGCAATAGGACCCAGATCGATCTCGGCCTCCCCTTCATAGATCCCGATCCCCAGTCTGCCGCTGAGAGGACCGATATAGGGAAAATCCTCCCCCTGCCTGTAGATCAGGATCCTTTCCTGCACAGGATCCAGCAGCCAGTATTCCCGGACACCGGCAGCCATGTATTTGGCTGCCTTGATCACATAATCCCGCCGGGCGGTGGAAGGAGATGTGACCTCCAGGATAAAATCCGGCGCTCCCATGATCCCCCAGCGGCGAATCCCGGACTTCTCACACATGATCAGAAAATCCGGCTGGACCATGGTCCTGTCATCCTCATCCAAACGTACATCCACCGGGGCAAAAAAGGGCACACATGTGCCCTGCTTCTCATCGATGAATTTCTTTACTGCAAATCCGATCTCCATGCAGATTCGCTGATGCAGGGTAGTGGGGGCAGCCAGATCATACAATACGCCATCGATCAGCTCCATTCTCTGCTCTTCCGGCAGTGCATAATAATCGCTGATGCGAAACTCTCCCTGCTGCTTTTTTCGGACCCCATAGCCTGCTGCTGACTCACACAGATAAGCCGGAGATTCCCGGTAAAGGTCAATGGGTTCCCCGGTGCTGTCTCCCGGCTGCAATACCCTTTCCAAAGCGCGAAGCGTGTCATATCTGGGGGCCTTGGTCTGACCTGACAGGATCTTCTGCAGGGTTCCTACTGCCACGCCGGACAGTCTGGAAAGCTGTTCCGTGCTGTAGCCCAGCGCGATCTTTCTTGCCCGGATCTCATTTACCGTCATATGCTTCCTCCATGCCGAACCGACCTGCTTTGCGGCAAGCCTGTCCTTCTTTTCAAATGCAGGGATTTCCCGTGTCACGATTTAAAAAACCTCCATGCCGAGTTCCCCGCGACTCCATATTTCTGTCCGGAATCAAGGATACTATATTCCCATCCGTTTTTCAACCGTATTTCATCCATTTTGATCACATCCAGCCGATCCTGCCACACTTCAACTCCAGCTTTACGGCAAAACCTGGCGCTCTTCTGCTTTCCTGCTGTATTCTCACATCAAACTTACGGATGGCCGGGCGGGTTCCTCTCTTTTTTGACGTAATCCCGCATCATGCTTACGGATGGCCGGGCGGGTTCCTCCTTTTTTTGACGTAATCCCACATCGTGCTTACGGATGGCCGGGCGGATTACTCCAATTATTGACGTAAACCCCAGCCAACCTTACGCTAAATATGATTGCTCTCTGGCATTCCTGCCGTAACCTGACGCCGGCTTTACGGCAAATCCTGGCGCTCTTCCTTATTCTTGCCGGACGTCCAGCGGGAACGTATCTTCCCGCCCTATTGTAGAGCAACATTTTTCTGATATTGAAGCATAATTTTAGTTTACATAACCCGCTTTATATGTTATAGTTAATTTACATATCCGGGAACACATCTTTGCCATTCGGCGCGCATTCCCCATATGTCACCCATTTTACTGAGGGGAATCGTGTTGATCGCATTTGATTGGTTCTGACATCTATGTATACACATATTATTGCAACAATATACAGCCTGCCATTTATACCTGATCACATTATCGGCTGCGAATTTTCGACTGTCTTTCAGTATACAGTATCCGATCCTGCCGTTCTTCACATGATATCTCCTCCATTTTTTGAAAGGAGGCACTGCCTGTGAAGCGAAAGCAATTAAAAGACCTGGATCTGCTGGACAATTTCCTCTTTGGAAAGATGATGACTTCTGCGGAATTCAAAGAAGATTTCGCCAGAACCATTCTGGAGATCGTACTCAAACGAAGTTTTTCATCTCTGAAAGTCGTTCCCCAGAAAACCATCTTCGGTGCAGATACCGGCCTGCATGGCGCCCGATTGGATGTCTATCTGGAGGAGGATACCAGCACAGAGAACGCTGCCGTGCTGGATATGGAGCCTGAAAAAGACAGCCGCCAAAAATCCGTAACTGCCTTACCAAAGCGGGTTCGCTACTATCATTCACTGATCGATAATGGTATACTGGAGTCTGGCGAGGGCTATCAGGCTCTGCGTCCTGTATATGTGATCATGTTTCTGCCGTTTGATCCTTTTGGTATGAATCACATGGTCTACACCATCAGAAATCACTGTATTGAACTGCCGGATCTGCCGTACGAAGATGGTGCCACCACTATTTTCCTTTACACAAAGGGCGAAAAAGGCATCCCTTCTGAAGAACTGGCGCAGCTTTTGCGCTACATGGAATCTACGAAGTCGGAAAATGCGGTGAATGATACCCTGCGCCGGCTGGATGATATGGTCTCACATATCAAAAGCAAGAAGGAGGTTTCACTGGAATATATGAAAAGCTGGGAATATGAACAGATGATCCGGGAGATTGCAGAGGAAGAGGGCCTTGCCGCAGGAATGGCCAAAGGAATGGCCAAAGGAATGGCCGATGGAATGGCCAAGGGAATGGCCGATGGAATGGCCAAGGGAATGGCCGATGGAATGGCCAAGGGAATGGCGGCAGGAGAAGCCCGTATTATTCGTGCCATGCTTGATAGTGGCATGTCTGTCGGGCAGATCGCAGGTATCCTGAAGATGGCGCCTGATGAGATTGAAGAGCTGCTGTCGCTTGCAAAGACAGTATAAAACGGTGTGAAAATCTCTGCAAATTCAGATTTCTATGACATAGCGTGGGGCTCGGGAGCAATGATCAGCTTACGAGCCCCTGATTACTTCTATCAATACCATCCGGAAGGTCACAGGAAGATATGCCGCCGTTGACACACAGCTCAGTTTAAACAGTTCAGCAGAAATGCATAGATATCTTCCTCCGTTGGAGGGCAGCCCTTCACAGAGTGCTGAAAGCCGGCGGTGCAATTGCCCACGCCCAGCAGGCCTGTCTTTCCCCGGTAGCCCTGACCGATGCAGATCCTGTCCGGCAGGCGGTCCAGCAGACCCTCTTCCCGCAGACGATCCAGCACAGGGATCAGGGTGCCGTAGCAGGCGCTGCAGGAATCGATCTCGGCCACAGCATTCTGCACCTCCACCAGCTTATGTCCCCGGGACAGTCTCTCGGAAGCCTCTGCCTGGTCTGCATCCAGTTTCACAGCCTGACGCTGCATCTTCTCTCTCTCCTCAGCCCAGTGGTAGCTTACCACTTCCAGTCCGGACAGATCTGTGCTGCCGGAACCCAGCTGCTCCGCCATGACCACATAAGGCACATCCGCAGCCTGATAATGCAGCAGCTTGCAGGCAAAGCTGTCCACCAGGACCGGATCCATGCCGACCATCACGCAGTTCCGAACCACTGGATTTCCCCCGTCTTCAAAATCCAGATCCCCACAGATATGATCCACCACGATAAAATCCTGCCGGATAGCCGCTGACAGATGAGCAATGGGTTTATGCAGACCCATGGTATGAAATCTTCTCTTTTCCGAGCTGGGGATCAGTCCCTTCATATTTTTCAGAGCGCAGGTCATTTTGGTCTGGCAATGGCCCTTCAACACCGGCACATTGATCAGAAAATCCGATGGCTGGTAGCCATTGGTGATCCGAAGCTGCATGCCGGCGCAGTCCTCTTTCCGGGATGTCTCCTGCTGCACATCCACAAAAGGAATACCATACCTGTCCATGAGCCTGTCATAGCCGCATTCCCGGATGGCATCCGTGGTTTTGTCCCCCACCCAGGAGCTCTCGATCAGCTGCAGATTCCCAAAACCTCTTTCCTGCAGGTATTCGATGATACCGGCCACCACTTCCGGGTGGGTAGTAGCGCCCAGCTCCGCCGGTGTGGTATTGACCAGATTCGGCTTGATGGCGATCCGTCGCTGCCGGTCTCCAATCTGTCCGTCCAGGCCTGCCTCCTCCAGCAGGAATTTTGTCATTTCTTTATAGGATGTTCCGTAGATACGGAGGATCTGATTCTTTTTCAATGTAATTCTCCTCATATGATATAGTCATTCTTTTCGTCTTTCTTTATTCCTGATTATAGCCTGCATCCGGGCGGATGCCAACTTCCGGCGGATATTTTCCGGATTTGATCTTTCCATCCGCCCGAATTCGCTTCCCACGACGAATAGTTCCCGGCTTACACGATTTCATCCGCCCGCCAGTTTATTCTTTTTTAATCTTTCAGGCCACGAAATCAGATGTTCCATCCAGTTCGCTATGATATACTCTTATAGTGTAGGAGACCAAAGCAAAGTCAGTCATCTGTATCATGAAATACGGTGATATAAGGCATGCCATGGATGTTGGCATCTATCCCAGGACATCTGCGTACAGTCTCATAAACAAGGGTGCTGCAGGATGCAGCACAGGGATTTTTGTTTTCAGCTATCGGAGAATTTCTCATGACCTTCTCAGACAAGTTAAATGAATATATACAGCTGCTGGGCTGCACTGCCAAGGATCTGGCTCGCCGCTCCGGCATATCCGCTTCCCTGCTGAGCCGCTGGAGATCCGGCAAAGTGATTCCCGCGCCGGAAAGCGAGCAGCTCCGCAAGCTGGCCGGCGGCATCGCCGCCTTATCCGCAGAGCAGGGACTTCCCCTGCAGCAGGAGGAACTGATCCTTTCCTCTTTTGCGGAACTTCTGGAAAGTATTCCGGAGGATTGCCGGCAGCTGTCTGCCCGTCTGGATACCATGCTGTCTTCTCTGGCTCTGCAGGACCGGCAGCTGGCCCGCAGCATCCATATGGATCCGGAAGCCTTTACCTCCATCCGCGGCGGCAGCAGAAGCCCCATGGACCCGGAGGCCTTCTCCTTTCAGATCGCATCCGGCATCCTGCGCTGCGAACCGGAAGATACTGCCTTGCAGCAGCTGGCAGAATTGATGAATCTGTCTGCGGAAGATCTCAGTGATCCCCGCTTTCTCCACAGGAGCATCCGGCACTGGCTGTATCCACACAGTAGAGACGATACCAATGCTGCCCTTTCTTTTTTGCAGCTGATGGACACTTTTGACACAGAGGAATATCTGGAATCTCTGCAGTTTTCCAGGCAGAAGCTTCCTTCCTTTTCCCGTCCGGTGTCCGGTTCCCGCATCTATTATGGCTGTCGGGAATCCCGCCGGGGAGAGATCGATTTTCTGAAGACGGTTCTCCTGTCCAAAACCGGCGGCGCCGTCTATTTCTTCAGCGATGTTCCGGTCAGCGCCCACACCCGGGTGGACTTTAACAGGCGCTGGCTGCTGGTACTGGCTCTGGCTCTGAAAAAAGGACTGCACATACATCTGATCCTGTCTGAGGATCATCCAAACTTAAGCTTTCTGCCCGGCATGAAGCACTGGATTCCCCTGCTGCTGGCCGGCAAACTGACGCCTTACATTCTGAAAAATGCCGGCTCTTCGGTCTTTCGCCATTGCTGCCTGGTTTCTGACAAGGCAGCCCTGAATGGAGAGTGTCTGGCCGATCAGGTTCACCTGGGCAATTATTATCTGACCACCAACAAGGAAGAACTGGCCTTCTTCCAACGCAAGATCAAGGCATTACTGGATCAGGCCGAGCCTCTGCTTACCGTATATCGCAGGGATGCCCAGAGTGCCTATGAAGCCTTCATGACTTCCGACCTTCATGCAACCGGCAGACGAAGGGCTATTTATGCCGCCCTTCCGCTTTTCACTATGAAAAAGGAAATGCTGGTCTCTCTGCTGCAGCGTCATGAGATCAATGGACCTGCAGGCAAACGCCTGTTGAGCTATGCTGCTGCCCAGCGAAACCGCATGGAGCAGATGCTGCTGGAAAACACCCTGGAGATCACGATCCCTGATCTGACAGAAGAGGAATTTCTGCTGCAGCCTCTCTTCCTGCCATTTGCGGAAGCCTTTTTCGAGAAAGATATCCCCTACACTTATGCGGATTATCTCTCTCACCTGCGCCAGACCCGGGAGTATGCCGCAAAGCATCCTTCCCTCCGTCTTCACATCCACAGAGGCTACACCTTCCTGCATGTCAATCTGGCTCTGCGGGAGGACAATTGGGCTGTGATCTCCGGTTTCTCGGATCCGGCCCTGAAATTCCTGATACAGTATCCGCGGCTGCTGGAGCATCTGGAGCATGTGGATTTGTGAGAGCTGCCTGCTGCGAAGCAATTCCAACTGCGCATCATAAAATGATGGTGCTACGCAATGTACCAGACACTTTTTTACATGCTTTGAAGCCCCCAACAAAAATCCGAATGGAGCGGCGAATTTATTCGGCGTGGGAGATGAAAGGTTTTTATTTATGAATACGTCTTACAAGAAGGGGCTTTTTTCTTCCGAAAAAGCCCCCCTTCCTTTTTCCAAATCACCAAATCTTCCCCTCAACGGCAACCATCTGAAGCTGATCGCCTGCATTACCATGGTCATGGACCACGGTGCCAAGGCTCTGGCCCTTCGGGGCTTCTGGTTTCAGCTTTTGTCCAATATACTGGGAAGGATCGCCTTCCCCCTCTTTGGCTTTCTGCTGATCGAGGGTTTTTTTCATACCCACAGCCGTCTGGCCTATGCCCGCAATGTGCTGGTCCTGGCCCTGGTCTCTGAAGTCCCCTTTGATCTGGTCCACACCGGGAAGATCCTGGAATTCTCTCACCAGAATACCTGCTTCACCCTCTTTCTGGCTCTGGTCCTCTTTCTGCTGCTGGAAAAGCTGGAAACACTGTGGAACGGGGGAAGACTCCGCATGCAGCCACTGCTTCTCAAATGGATCCTGCAGGTCGGCCTGACCGCACTGTTCCTGCTGCTGGCATGCCTTCTGCGGGTGGATTATGATCTCTATGGGCTCGGCGCCCTGGCGGTGATCTATTTTCTCTACTATACCTCCTACGCTTCCTGCGCCCTGCTGTTCAACTGTCTGATCCTGAATCTGAACAGCTTCTGCGAGCCGGCCGCCTTTCTGGCCCTGCTTCCCGGCATGCTCTACAATGGAAAACGGGGCCGCAAAAAGATCGGTCCCGTTTCGGTGAAAGCATTATTTTACTGGTTTTATCCTCTGCATCTGCTCCTGCTTTATGGCTTGTCCTGCCTGCTGTGAATCCCGGACCCTTTCGGATAACCAGGCTGATCAGTCAGTCTTTAAAACCCATCATGCGAAGTAGTTGAGGCATACCACCTCATCCAGAGGCTTTCTGTCCTTCTCTTTCGGCTCCTTGTCCAGCTTGGGATAACCAACGGCAATGGTCAGACGGACCTCAGCGCCGGCAGGCACACCCAGATTTTCCTCCATCTTCTTCTGGCTGGAAATGCCGATCATGCAGGTGGCCAGACCCAGATCCACTGCCTCATAGCACATGTTCATGGCTGCCATACCGATGTCACCTGCGGCAAACCGCTGGGGCGTACCATAGACCTCGGTGATGCTGGGCACAGTATTGGCCTTCTGCTCTACCAGTACAATGAAAGCCGGCACCTTATCCCGCCAGGGAGCACCTGTCTGTCCGCCGTCTGCTACCAGAGCGTCGCAAAGCTTTGCCTTTGCTTCCGGCTCATCCACGATGATAAACTTCCAGGGCTGGGCATTGCAGCCAGAGGGGGACAGACGTCCTGCCTCTGCGATCTTCAGCAGATCTTCCCGGCTGACCGGCTCCTCTTTGAAGGCACGTACACTTTCTCTTTTCTTCATTAATTCCAAAAATTCCATACTTCTTCTCCTTAATATTTTTTGACGCAGCTGCACCCATTTTCCGACTTTACTCCACTGGTGCATCGTGAAAAGTATATCATCTTCTGCCATCCTCTAACAAGGTAAAATCCTCAGCACAGGGCTGAGGATTTTCACAAATTATCCTATTTAGCCATCAGAAACGGAATACCGCTGCCCCATAAGCAGGCAGATCATAGGCAAAGGAGAATGGCTGGCCATCGCATTCGCCGGGAGCGGAATGGTAGGTCTTGGGCGCCACGTGATTTCCACCGTATTTCTCTGCTCTGCTGTCCAGGATCAGCTTCAGATTTTTCTGCAGGGGCAGTCCTACCCGGTAATCCGGTCGGGCAATGGGCGTAAAGTTCAGCACAAAGAGCAGATTGTCTCCGCCATCCGGTGCCCAGCGAACAAAGCTGAAGATGCTGCGGTCGCCATCGTTTGCATTGATCCAGCTGAAGCCTTCAAAGCTGACATCATTTCCATACAGAGCCGGATACTTTTTGTAAAGCTTCAGCAGATCCCGAACATAGGCCTGCAGATGCTCATGCTTCTTGTCCTGCAGCAGATACCAGTCGATCTCCCGCTCCTCGCTCCACTCACGGTACTGGCCGATGTCCTGTCCCATAAAGAGCAGCTTCTTGCCGGGATGGCCCATCATGTAGCTGTAGCCGACCTTCAGATTTTCAAACTTGTCTCCCTCCAGACCGGGCATCTTGCTCAGCATGGAGCATTTCAGATGGACTACCTCATCATGGGACAGCACAAGAATGAAATTCTCGGAATAGGCATAGGTCAGAGAGAAGGTCATCTTGTTGTGATTGAACTTCCGGAAATAAGGATCCAGCTTCATGTAATCCAGGAAGTCATGCATCCAGCCCATATTCCACTTGTAGGAGAAATTCAGGCCGTCGTATTCCACGTCTGCTGTCAGTTTGGGCCAGGTGGTAGACTCCTCCGCGATCATCATGACACCCTTGTTTCGGCCACGCACCAGGGTATTCAGATGCTTGAAGAATTCCACAGCCTCCAGGTTCTGATTGCCGCCGTATTCATTGGGGATCCATTCACCTTCCTTGCGGGCATAGTCCAGGTACAGCATGGAAGCCACGGCATCCACACGCAGACCGTCGATATGGAACTCCTCCACCCAGTACAGGGCATTGCCCAGCAGGAAATTCTTGACCTGGGGACGGTCATAATTGAAGATCTTGGTGCCCCACTCCTGATGCTCACCCTTTCTGGGATCTGCATGCTCATAGACGGCATCGCCATCGAAATTGGAAAGGCCGAACTCATCCTTGGGGAAATGGGCAGGTACCCAGTCCAGGATAACACCGATCTTGTGCTTGTGCAGGTAATCCACCAGATATTTGAAATCTGCCGGACTGCCATAGCGGGAAGTCGGTGCATAGTAGCCTGTGACCTGATAGCCCCAGGAAGCATCCAGCGGATGCTCAGCGATACCCATCAACTCCACATGGGTATATCCCATATCCTTGACATATTTGGTCAGGGACCGGGCCAGCTGGCGATAGCTGTAGAAACCTTCCGGGTTCTCCTCGGAATAGGGATGCTTCATCCAGGAACCGGGATGTACCTCGTAAATGGACAGGGCAGACCGCTGGATGTCGAACTCTGTTCTCTGCTTCAGCCAGTCTTCATCCCCCCACTTATAAGCGATGGAGGCGACTCTGGAGGCTGTGCCGGGGCGCTTCTCCGCCATATTTGCATAGGGGTCTGCCCGGTAAACCCGCTCGCCGTCTCTGGTCACAAATGTGAATTTGTACAGGTCTCCTTCCCTTGCTTCCGGCACGAAGGCCTCAAAAATTCCCATATCTGCGATCCGGTCCATCTCATCTGCTGTAGGATCCCAGTTGTTGAAATCTCCGACTACAGAGGCTGATGTGGCATTGGGAGCCCAGACAGTAAAGCCTACGCCCTTCTCTCCATCCTTCACACAGGTGTGAGCGCCCATCTTTCTGTAGATATCATAATGTGTCGCATGTCCGAAATAGTACTGATCCATCTCTCCGAAATGAAGATCTTTCCAGTCCAGGACTGTGTTTTCCGTCCTGACAGCTGTTTTCTCAGTGCTCTTTTTCTCTGCTTTCACTTTCTTTTTTGCTGTCTTTTTTTCAGAGGTTTTTGCAGAGGCCTTCACTGAAGTCTTTGCAGAAGCCTTTGCTGCTTTCTTTTCCATCTTTTCTTTCGCTTCCTTAGCCATAGTCACCTCACCAATTCTCCGGGGATCTTCGCCCCGCAACCACTCTCTCAAGTCATGTTATCAAAAAATGAGACATTAGTAAATGCCTCTTTGTGCAGAATCACCATCCAGTGTGTAGTGTTATTATATTTTTTTGTGGAATGTTCTGTCAAGTCCGGGCAGGCGCTTTTACAGAAACTATGCTATGATAGCGGAGGAAATCGGACAGGAGCCATGCGCCTGGCCTGAGTTTACACCCTACCCCGGCCGGAGGATCTGTCTCCGGATCGGATCAGATTTACAAAAAAGGATACACTGGACATGGATTACGCGCAGCTTCTGATACACAGAAACAAGACCAACCTCTTTGCCCGCATGAATGGCGTCCGCATGCTGGAGGTCACGGAAGGCTTTGCCCACGGAGAGATCCCGATCACTCACAATCATCTGAACCCCATCGGTTCGGTCCACGGAGGCTGTATCTTTACTCTGGCAGATGCCACTGCAGGCACCGCTGCCTGCTCCTATGGAGATGTAGTCACCACCCTGGACAGCAACATGCATTACCTGCGGGCAGGTCTGAACACCACCTGTATCCGCTGCGATGCCCATGTACTGAAGAGGGGCAAGCGGGTCCATGTGGTAAATGTGGAGATCACTTCCCAGGACGGCAGAGTCCTGGCCTCCGGCACCTTCACTTTTGCTGTGATCGACAAGATCGAAAATTCCACTATCCTGCGGTAAAGTGCATAAAAACGGGGATCCTGCCGCGCCACTTACAGACGCAGACGGCAGAATCCCCGTTTCTTTTTTCTGTTCTATACTTCGATCTCCAGCTTTCTTCCGCTGGAAACATACTTCTCTATCCTGACGCCGGCTGCCTGCAACATCCGCACGGAAGCTGTGATCTCAGGCGTACCCTCGTACTTGTTGCAGTCATAGACCACGCACCGGATCCCGCTCTGGATGATGGCTTTCGCACATTCATTGCAGGGAAAAAGGGTCACATACAGCTTGGAGCCCTCCAGGGTTCCGCCCCGGTAATTCAGGATGGCATTCAGCTCACTGTGGGTCACAAAAAAATATTTCTTTTTCAGGGGATCGTCTCCCTCCCGGGCCCAGGGAAATTCATCATCTGAGCAGCCTCGGGGAAATCCATTGTAACCAATGGACAGGATCTTGTTGTCGGCGCTGACGATGCAGGCCCCTACCTGAGAATTGGGATCCTTGGAGCGCATGGCTGCCAGTTTTGCCACACCCATAAAATATTCATCCCATGAGATGGCATCTTCTCTCTTTTTGTTGATGTCGATACCCATCATACTCTCCTTTCTCCCAAACCCATGCGGAGATCTCCGTCAGTCATCATGCTGCGGACGATTGTCCCGCTTCAGCTCCTCCTCATTCAGGCAGATCACCAGACCGTTGGTCAGGGCATCCAGCGTCTCAAAGCATTCCCCGTACCCCGGCAAGTCCTCTCCATACAGGGGCAGCAGGTCTCCCTGCAGGCCAATATACTCTGCGATGGTATAGACATGGCGGGCATCGGAATAATCTGTCCAGATCTTTGCCTTCTGCTTGTCTTCCATGGTCAGGATCAGTGTCCGCTCTGTGATATCCTCCTGGGACAGCTGGGTGGCGGTATGATCTTTCATGGTCATGCCCTTGCTGGCCATGATCGCTTCCGCTTTCTGATTGACCGGTTCCGGAAACAGGACCACCAGTCCTCTGGAAAAGATCTTCAGGGGACCCAGCAGATATTTACTTTCCATCAATGCTGCCGCCATGGGCGCGCGGGTGGTGTCATCCTGGTCCAGAAAGATCAGTCGGTCAAAATGCTTCACGTGTCTGTCCTCCTCACACCCGGATCACCCGATGGCCTGCCGCCTTCAGCAGACGGTTCATGACAGCCTGCCCGATCCTGGGCGTATTGAATGCTTCTGAAAAAATATGCTCTATGCCGTCCTCATCACATTTTCTGAGGGCGTCATACAGATGGTAGGCAATGGTCTCCTCCTGGGCTCTGGCGCCCAGACTGACCGTAAACTCCGCCGGGTAAAGCTCCCTGCTCTCCTCTGTGCAGAAAATACGTACCCGGCAGCCTTCTGCTGCCTTCTCCGCAGCCAGCGCGCAGATCTCTCTACAGACACTGTCCTCCGGGCCTTCCACCACAGTCAGCTGTCCTTTCGGCGCATAATGCCGGTAGCGCATGCCCGGCGCTTTGGGTCTGACCTTTGTTTCCGCGGAAGCAGTCAGCCCCGGATCCATGCGGACCTGCCCCAGAACCTGCCGCAGCATGTCCGGATTGATGTAACCGGGACGCAGGATCACGGGGATCTCCTCTGTAAAATCCACGATGGTGGACTCCAGGCCGATCTGCACCTGCCCGCCGTCCAGGATCATATCGATCCGGTCGCCAAGATCCTCCACTACATGCTGCGCTGTGGTGGGACTGGGTCTGCCGGAAAGATTGGCGCTGGGGGCTGCCACAAAACCGCCGCCCCTGCGGATCATCTCCTGAGCGATCCGGCTGCTGGGAAAACGTACGGCCACGGTATCCAGTCCGCCGGTGGTTTCGTATGGCACGATCTCCTTTTTGGGGAAGATCATGGTCAGTGGACCCGGCCAATAGGCATCTGCCAGCCTTTTTGCGGCTTCCGGGATCTCTGCTGCGATCTGTGTCAGACTTTCCATGGATGCGATATGTATGATCAGAGGATTGTCAGAGGGACGGCCCTTGGCCGCGTAGATCTTCCTGGAGGATGCCGGATTCAGTCCGTCTCCGCCCAGACCATATACGGTCTCTGTGGGAAATGCCACCAGTCCTCCTGCTTTCAGGATCTCTCCTGCCTCCTCCAGCGCCGCCAGATCCGGCGCCTCTTCTGTCATACGGCTATACTTTGCTTTCATTTATTCTTCGTCATCAAAAGAGATCTTCAGACGGGAAAAGGCAAACTCCTCATCAAAACCGTCTGCCTCATCCAGAGACTCTTCTGTTTCTTCCTTCTTTTCTTCTTCCGGGGCGGACGCTTCCGCAAAGCCGCTCTCTCCCATCAGTTCCAGACTTTCCTCCTGCAGTTCACGCTCCAGACGGCTCAGAAGCTCTTCCTCCGTCTCATCCCTGCGGGAAAAAGCTCTGCCTGCCGGCTTCTTCTGCTCCGGAGCTAAGGCTTCCTCCTTTTTCTCCGGCTCCGCCGCATTTGAGGAAATCTCTTCAGCATCCTCTGCTTCCTTCTCCTCTGCCTCTGCAGAAGTTTCCTCCGGAGTTTCTCCGCTCTCCTCAGCTGTCTCTTCCGCTGCCGGGTCCTCTTCCGGCGTCTCTTCTGTCAGTGCGGCTTCCGCTGCTGCCAGCGCTGCAGCTGCAGTCTCCTGCATCTCTTCCACTGTGGGCTCCCCGGCTTCTTCCTCTGCCTGCATGCGTTCCCACTCTGCCAGCAATGCTTCCTGGGCATGAGACACCTCATACAAAGCCTCAGCCCTGCGGTTTCTGCGATCTGCTGCACTGGCTTCCTGGGTCATCCAGGCTTCCTCCAGCTTCTCCGACAGATTTTCCGGAATCTCTTTCTCAGCAGGCGCTGTCTCCACTGCCGGTGCTTCCTCGTCACCGGTGTAGGTGCCGTTGACGATCTCTTCCACTACTTCCGCTGTCTTCAGACAGCGGTCCTTCAGTCTGGAGACCAGATCCAGCAGATCCTCTTTTTCTTTCTGCAGTGCTGCGATCTGCACCTGGCCTTCGCTGATCTTCTGATCGATCTCAGCCTGGGCAGAAGCCAGCCTCTTCTCTGCCGCGGCATCTGCCGCCTCCACGATCTGCTCTGCCTTTGCCTCAGCATCTGACACTGTCTGTTCTGATTTTACCTGGGCCTCATAGATCAGCTTGCTGATCATATCATAATGCTCGATGTAGGAGCGGTATTTTTCCTCGATGTCCTTCTTCAGCTCCAGGACTTCTGTATTTTTCCGCCTGTTCTTCTCTTTCAGTTCTTCGATCTTCCGGTCTCTGCCCTTGATGATCTGCAGCAGCCGGCTTTTCTCGGAATAGGCATCCTGACGCATGCGCTGCACGGTACGCTGCACATCCTCCTTGTCATAGCCTCCCATCAGAGTCGTCTTGAACATTTCTTCATTTCCAGCCATTATGATGACCCCCTTTTATGTATTGAAATCTCCACAGCAAGCTGAGGAGGGATTTCACCTCAATCAAATAGCATTTCTCCGGAACAATATCTGTATTCCTTTGAAAATACCCCTTCCGCAATTCCATGCCTTAAAAACGGACATGCCGCGCTTTCCGCGACACCACATTTTATGATACAGACATCTGACTCCGGGCTTCGCACTGCTCTGCAGACCTTTAATTTTCCCCGGCAAGATAGTCAGCAAAAAGCGGCCATACATCGCTGCTTTCCAGGCCCAGCCGCCAGGCTGCAACGCCAGCCAGTTCATATTGCTTCGCAAGATCCAGCTTTGCTGCCAGAGATTCCGCATCCTCCAGCCAGATACTGTAGCGGGCCTCCTCATCTGTCGCGGAACCTGTGTACTGCCCTACGGAATCATCCCAGGCGAGGGAGATGCCCATCTCTTCAGCGAACGCCTTGCCTGCATCCATGCCAAGAGCATCGGAATAGAGCATGTCGGAGCCGAAGGGTTCTGTCCAGCTTCTTGTATAGAAGGGAACTGCATTGATCACCTGATCCGCAGGCACTTCCGTCAGTGTGCTGACGATGCCGTCCTCCACGAAGGGAAGGGAGGCAACAGAACCCGGCTCTGCGGAGTCGCTGCTGTGTTCATCATAGCCCATGATGATGATATAATCCACCGTTCTGGCCTGCTCCCCCCGCTTGTAATAGGCGGTATAGGTCGGCACATAGTTGTCTGTGGATACTGTAAGGCCGCGCTCATGGGCAGCCAGACAAAGTTCTTTCAGGAACTGCAGATAAGCAGGCGCTCCGTCATAGGTAATGGTCTCGAAATCCACGTTGATGCCGTCGAAGCCGTATTGCTCCGCTGCTGTCATCAGCTGCTCGATCATGTGGCTGCGGGCTGCGGCGCTGGCCAGCAATTCATTTGTATCGGTCTCTCCGCCGCTGACATCTCCGATCAGGGCCCAGACCCGCAGGCCTGCTCCATGAGCAGTCTCCACATAGGCGGCATCTGCAGTGGAATTCAGATCTCCCGCTCCATTTGCCGGTGAAAACCATGTAGGTGAGACCACACCCAGTCCCTGCACCTCTGTCAGCAGTTCTCCGAGGATGCTGTTTTCCGCATCGCCTTCCACATACTGCCAGGCCAGAGTAACCCTGCCTTCCTCCATGACATGGGAAAAGCTGTAGGCTTCGTCTGAGGTATGGGTGATGGCACAAGTCTGATCTATCTGACAGTTCTCTCCCTGCAGATAGCCGATGCAGCCATCCTCTGTGGATACCAGATACCATTCTTCGCTGCTGTCCAGGCAGACCACATGGTCTCCCTGGGCCAGATCTGTCAGGATCTCACTGCGGGATCCCGCCTTTTCTCTGACAGCCGCCTCCTCTGTCGCGGTGGCAGTCGTCAGCCCTGTCCAGCTGGTACGGGCCACGATCCGGAGAGGCTCTTCATATACCGCAAGATCAATGTCGGAATTCTGCCGGATCAGTTCCGCGGAAAGATACACGGTACCTTCCTCATCGATCACAAGGTCTCCGCTGTCATCCGCTGTCCAGGACAAAATGCCGGCCGGCATGATCTCCTGCAGCTGCTGCTCCTCTTCCGACCAGTAAAAGGCACTGTTGAACAGGTCCCAGGCGGTCATGTAATCCACATAGACCTGCCCATCGATCACTTTGCCGAAATTTTCTGAAATGGCATCATCCACGATCAGGGGAACCTGGTCCTCCGAAGTCATGCCATAGTACTCTGTCTTGTTTTTGTAGGTGCGGGAACCGCCGCCGCCCTGCAGTAAAAGCACCGCAAGGATCACGATCACTGCGATCGCAGCTCCTGCGACAATGACAGGACGAAGTGCGCGTTTGCTCTGCATGAAAGAACCTGTTCCTTTCTGAATTCAAAATGCCTATGATCTTTCTTATCATACCACTTATCAGTCCTCTATGCAAATGTCCGGCCCGGCCCTGGTTATGTGGGGTCTGTTGTTTCTGTGCCGGGCAGGACACCCGAAGGGCAAATGTATTTTCCTTTATCTGTTTGTCGTATTTATCAGAATTCTTCGCAGTTTTTCCTTTCTTTTCTAAAATATGAATCCGCTTCCGCTATCCTGCCGTTTTTTATTTTGCAGCCGTCACATCTTCACCGACTGCAGGAACAGCTGCCGGATCCCGGAGATATTTGAGTAGAAGATCCTGCCGCTGTTGTTTTTGAGTTCAGAAAATACGGATGCCCGTCTTACCTTTGAAAATAATTTTGCAAAAAGCTTACGTGACACGCAATGGTGCCGTCATTTACATGAGAATCTTTGATCCGGAACCGGATCGGATGCCCTGGTCGGGCAGACACGGTCTCCCGTGGAGAATAGCAGATTTTTTGTGGGATCTCTTTAACAGATCCCGGGGAACCACCTCCTTTGCTCCAGGCGCAGGAAGCGGATTCCCCTGTATTATAATCTGTTTACATAATTTTGTAAAGAAAAACTTCCCGTCAAGCTTTTCTTTAAATTTTCGAACGTCCGAAAGCGAAAACATCTTTTCAAAGAAGTTTCTTAAAACTCCGAAAAATGTTTTTGCTTCCCTGCACCAGGCAGTCTGAAAATCTGTTGTGGAAATATCCGTAATATTCTTCCTACATCATACAGATCTTTCCCTCTTCCAGGCGGATCAGCCGCTCCTTGAGCAGATGCCCCACCGCCCGTTTGAAAGCAGCCTTGGAAATGCCGAATCTCTCCCGGATGACCTCTGGATCTGCCTTATCATCGAAGGGAAGGATGCCGCCCTCCTCCCGCAGGGCCTCCAGGATCATCTCCGCGTCATCTCCCATCTGCAGATAGGCTTTCTGCCGGGCCGTGACAGTCAGTTTGCCATCCTCCCGGACCTGGGTCACCCGCAGCTGCAGGATCTGCCCGGGCTCATAGCTGCCCTGGGCTTCTTTCTTCGGGATCAGTGCGGAAAACCTGTCATCCACCGCCACGAATACGCCGAAATTGCCGCTGGTCTCATAGACTCTGCCCTGTACCATATCCCCGATCACATAGGGAGAATTGGTCCGCAGGTAATGGTAAACTTTCATGGTGGCGCAGAGCCGTCCGCTCTTGTCCAGATACAGGGCCACCAGGACCTCCTCACCTTTCTTCACCCGGCGGGTCTGCTCCCTGAAGGGCAGCAGCAGATCCTTCTCCAGCCCCCAGTCCAGAAAAGCGCCGATCCTTGCTGTCTCCACCACCCGAAGGACTGCTGTCCTGTGCAGAGTCAGTTTCGGCTCCCTGGTGGTGGCAATGGGTCGGTCAGAGGAATCCCTGTAAACAAAGACGCTGAGGTGCTCTCCCAGCCGAATCCCTTCCGGTACCTGTTTGGCCGGCAGCAATACCCGCTCGATGCCGCCCTCCTCCGGGAGGTCATCCTCCGTATCCGCCAGGTAAATACCGAAATCCACCTTTTTTACTACTTCCAGACTCTGCTGTTCTCCGATCCTGATCATATGTTATTCCGTCCTTTCTGTTCACTACTGAAGCCATTTATAATACAGGCGTCTGACTTCGTCCTCCTGCGCCCATTTTTCACCTGTTTTGATCCCCTATGCATCAAAAAGCCATGGCACCCTGCACCACCACGCTTTATGATACCTGCGCCTGACTTCGCTTTGCTGCTCTGCATAAGTTCAAAGACGGAAATCTATAGATTTCCTGCCGCACTTATCTCGTCAGTCTGACAAAAGTTCGCTCAAAAAATAAGGCTCGCCCGCTGCATTGCTGAGAGCGATCATGTAACCGCCCTCCACCGGATACACTTCCGGATAGATCTCATCTCCCAGCCGGGCCTGCTGCTTAAACTCCAGCCGCATGGAATAGGGCTTCGCGCCGACCGGCAGATAACCTGCCGCCAGCTGCAGATACCGGGCATTGTTGACATGATGATTGGTATCCAGATGATATTCCCTGACCTGAAAAGGCTCCTTCTTCTCTCCCGCTGCGTCCTTTGGCAGCCGGACCTTGCGCTTGCCGAAATCCCCCTCCAGCTGCTCCTCACTGTGAATACCATAGGCATCCGTCAGATCCGGCATGACCCTGGTGGGCAGACCGTTTTTCAGGCTCAGCAGGATCCACTCGGACTTGACCGCTGCTATATCACTGCCATCCTCTGCCTTTATGGTAAAATATCTGTCTCCGATAAAGCCCCGGAAACCGTGAGCCCAGGTACTTACGGTAATAGTCTCACCAAATACAGGGTAGCGGTGGATCTTCATCTGCAGATCCGCCAGGACCCAGGCCAGACCGTGGGCCTCCATCCATTCCAGACCAACGCCCACCTCTTCCGCATGGAAGGTACAGCAGTCCTGCAGGCTGGCCAGGAGATGATAGAGAGACATCTCCCTGTCCTGTCCAATCTCCGAATATCTGACTTTTGAAGTAAAAGAATAGATCATTTTTTCGTACCTCTCTTACTGATCAGAAAAAAGCTGCGCCCATTTTCCGACTTTGCTCCCCTGGTGCATCATAAAAAAGGAGACTGCATCGACTGCAATCTCCTTACGTACTGGGCTACAAGGATTCGAACCTTGAAATGACGGAGTCAGAGTCCGTTGCCTTACCATTTGGCGATAGCCCATCACAAGAACAAGATGTATTATAAATGACTTTTCCTGAAAATGCAAGCACTTTTTTGTTTTTTATAAAAAAGCCTCCACACCTCCATGCCTCGAGCATTCCCTGCCTGCTGAAATTCCAAAAATTGTCCCCCCTCATGTGATGGCTGTCAGTTTTTGAAAAACAAAGCTTTTGTTAAAATGAGAGTAACACAAAAAGAAGAAAGGGCCAGGGCCCGTTTTGTGATTCTGAACATACGGAGGCAAAGCATGATCAAGAAAGCTGTACATATCGATCTGATCTATACGGAATATCCTTATGAGGAGCGTTTCCGTAAGGCAAAGGAAGACGGCTTTGACGCCATTGAATTTTATATTGAAGGCTGGGAGAACAAGGATCTGGACCGTATCAACCAACTGCTGAAGGAAAATGATCTGGTCATGTCCGCCGCTACAGGCGCCACACCCTATTCCATGTGCGACCCCTCTGAGAGGGATGACTATCTGAATTATCTGAAGAAGCTCATTGCTGCCGCAAAGAAGATCAACTGCCCCATCCTGATGTGTCATTCCGACTGTCTGGATCCGGCCCTGGATTATGCGGCAAAGATCCCTGCGGAGCAGCACAGCGAAGAGGCAAAGATCTGCGCCATGTTTGATATCCTGAAGACGGCAGCTCCCTGGGTGGAGGAAGCAGGCATCACTATTGTGGTGGAACCCCTGAGCCAGTTTGCCCATCCCGGCTATTCCCTGCACAATTCCAGGCTCTGCACAGAGATGATCAAGGCAGTCAACTCACCCAACATCAAGGTTCTGTATGACTGCTATCATATGTACATTGAGGAAGGCCGTCTCAGTGAGACCATCACCAGAGATTTTGATTATATCGGACACATCCATGTGGCAGACTCTCCCGGCAGACATGATCCGGGCACAGGCGACATCAATTATCACAATGTGCTGAAGACCATCGACTCCCTTGGGTATCAGGGCTATGTTGCCTTTGAATTCTACCCGATCGATGGTTCCGCAAAAGCAGTGGACGCCATCCGCAAAGTATGCGAAGGTCTGTAAATCAGGAAACTCCAATTTTTAGTCTTTTCATTTTTTCCAGTTCCCTTTAGGGAACCAAATCCCTTTATATTTTAAGAGAATGCCGCGGCGGATCTGCATCCCCGGGGTGTTTTCTTATGAACTGATAAAATCCCCTTTGGGGCAGCAAACATTTTCTCTGGTTTGCCTGTCCCAAAGGGAAATGTCTCAGTATGCCTCAGTGGACACTTTTCTGTTTTCAGCCCAGCAGCTCTCTTTCGATCCGCTCTCTGGCTTCCGGCGCCTGCTTGTCCATCTTCTCAGGGAATCCGAAGTAGGATACGCAGGCAATGTTGTCACCGCCGACCTTGGGAGCGTCTGCTTTCAGCTGCTTATTGGCAAAATCCATCTTGCGCATGGTCTCAAAAATACCGTCAAAATCGACCTCGCCCTCACCCATGGCAGTATGCTGATGAATGGTCACATCCGCGCGTCCGCGGGCATTCAGCCACGGGGGATTCAGGATGTAACGACAGTCTTTGGTCTGGTTGTAGGTATCCGCAAAAAGCACATGGGTCAGATCGTCTCCTGCATACTGCAGCATATGACGGACATCTCCTTTACCCTGATCATAGAAGAAGCCATGGGAGGTGGAATATACATAACCCAGGTTTTTGGAACGGAAGGATTTCACGATATCGCAGGCTTCATCATTCAGTTCCACAAAGTCATAGGGATGGGACTGCAGCTCCACACGAAGGCCTTCTCTTTCAATAATAGGCAGCAGTTCTTCCATGGACTTAAAGAACATGCCGTTGCAGATCTCCTGCTGGTTGGGATCTCCGGAAAACTCGGTATTGATGACCGGTACTCCCATGTTGACAGCGATCTCGATCATACGCTTCCAGTTGGCTACCGCATGCTGTCTCTGCTCCTCTGTGGGACCGCTCCAGCGATATACCACGATAAAGGAAGAGATCTCCACACCGGTATCCTTCAGGGCAGATCTGTACTCCTGCTCACACTCTTTGGAAAAGAGGGGATGCTTATAAAAGGGATTGATCCTGGGATGGGGAGACTGCTCGATATATTTGTAACCCCAGTCCGCTACCTTGTAGACCATGTCTTTGATGCTCATCTGTTTTGCCAGCACATCCACATCAAATGCAATTTTCATAGTTTCTTTCCTCCTTATATGCTTTATATTTTCTAAAACAGTCAACTGCTCAGAAATCTCAGACGTTCCAGGAATTCCAGATTCTCTGTCCCTTCACAAATGACGTCTATATTGGAAGACACCATCCATACAGCCATGCCCCTTCTGGCGCACTGGACCAGCATATCAATGATCATCTCCCGATGGATCGACTCCTGTCCCGCAAAAGGGAAAAGACAGATCAGAAGATCGGGACGCAGCAGGTACCATTTGTAGTAGGACAGCCGCAGACGTTCCGCCAGGGGCCATTCACTGAGGGGCTTCAGCAGCTCTTTCTCTGAAAACACAGTAGAAGCCTCCTGCAGGATATTCTGGATCATACGCTTCCTCATGAGTCTCTTTCCTGCCTTGGGAAGAAGACCCAGTGTCAGATTTTCCAGAGCAGTCAGATTGTCAAACAGCACGCCGCCATGCCGGTCCGGCATGGCTGTCTGCACAGCGATCTTTTTCCCCAGAAAATGTCTGAGATCATAGCGGTCCAGATATTTCCCGTTCAGCTGCAGACTTCCCGCCTGCCAGCCGATATGATCCAGGAAACAGGCCCGGATGCTGCTGCCGGTCCTGTAGTTGTCATCCTGCAGGAAAGCGATCTCACCGGCCCTGATCTCAAAATTCATGGGGCTCAGTCCGGAAAGTGTAAACTCCCTTACGGAAAACATGGTACGGGAATCTGCATCCCCTCCCTGACCGGATTGCAGACCGCTTCGTTCCTGTTCCCATCCCAGTACCTGAAAAAGCTTATCGCCATATTCTTCCGGATACAGGTGGTAACAGAGCTGCTGCTCCCGGACCACATCGATATGGTCCGCATAGGCAAACATGTAATCCTCATCCATATCCAGCAGTACCACAGCGATCCCCTGCTCCTGCAGCACCTGCACGCATTTCATAAACTCCACCACGTCCGGCCCCCGCAGGATCTCTGTCAGCCGGTCGACGACGATGATCTCGCTGCCGGCAAACCAGGCCTTGAACAGCGACAGCTTGTAATAATCCAGTATGGGCAGTACCGCCAGACTCTGCTTCCAGTCCAGCCGCAGACCCATACGCTGCATCATATCAGCCGTACTCTTCTCATACATCTTCTTCTGCCGGTCCGTGATGGTGTAGATATGCTGATTGGCATCCAGTGCGATCACATAGTCCTGCACGGTCAGTGCTTTTTCCGTAAAACGGTGTTTGTCAATGATCACACAGCTTTGCTGCAGCCACTCTTCTACCTTCTGGATTCCTGCGCGCTTCCCATGCAGAAAGCTTTTTCCTCTTTGCATGACGGTCGACCCGTTGAAGATGCCATGGCAGGCAGAACCGGCTGTCATGTGGTCGTCTACATAGATACCGATGCATTCTCCTCTGGAGATCTCCAGATCCAGCTGATATCTCTGCCCTTTATAGCGGAAATCGCTGTTTATCATCCTTACCAGTTCTTCCAAATTCCGTCATCCCTCAAAGGAAAGGGGCATGGTCAGTACGCATTCGGTACCTGCCCCCTCCACACTGTACATGCGCAGGCCATAAGAATTTCCATAGACCAGCTGTATCCTGCTGTTGACATTGACCAGAGCGATGCCGCCCCTGTGGGAAACCGGCGCAGTGCTTTCTTCCCTGCCGGTATTTTCGAAGCGGCGATTCATCTGCAGCAGTTTTTCCCTGCTCATACCAATGCCGTCATCCCGCACCCGGATAAAAAGAGTCTCTTCGCTGTTGTCCACCCGGATCCGTACAGTACCCGGCTCCAGTTTGCCTTCCAGACCATGCACAATGGCATTTTCCACCAGAGGCTGCAGGATCAGCTTGGGCATCCTTGCTTCCAGCAGTTTCTCATTTTGCAGGTCCAGCTCCATGCGGATCTTGTCCCCGAAACGACACTGCTGTACAGTGAAATAATTTTCCACATTGTCTATCTCGTCCGAAAAAGTCACGACCTCCCGGATGTTGGAAATGGTATAACGGTAAAAAGTAGCCAGAGCTTCTGTGGTAGCCGCAATGTCCTCACAATCTGCCAGCAGGGCATCCGCCCGGATGGCTTCCAGTGTGTTGTAAAGGAAATGGGGATTGATCTGATTCTGCAGGGCCAGATACTCCGCCTCCTTCTGCTTGAGTTTTCTATTTTCGTCTGAATACAACCGGCTGCGGATATCCGATACCGCTGTACGCAGCAGTGGATCCTCCAGCAGAGGATCGTTCATAAATTCATCCAGATCCCTGTCCCGCCGGTATCTTCTCAGCAGCTTATATAATTGAAGCTGTGTCAGCAACCACATGCGTTTCTCCTGTTTTTACCATTGATGCATTGTTCTCTGCTGCTGTCATTTTCTGTCAGCAGCTTCCTCTATTGATACATTTTCCTATATTCTGAGGGTGTGATCCCTGCATTCTTTTTGAAGAGGCGGGAAAAATATTTCATATCCCGATAGCCGACCTCTTCACAGACATCCTGAATGGTCAGATCTGCCCTGCAGAGGAGCTCTTTAGCCTTGCTGATCCGCAGCTGGGTCAGATAGTCTGTAAAGCTGGTCCCCGTCTCTTTCTTGAAGAAGGTAGAAAAATAGGTGGTATTGAAGCCTACCCATGCGCTCACATCCTCCAGCTTGCATTCCTCGCGGAAATGCTGCTGCATATATTCCTTCGCCTTTGCGATGGGACGGTTTTCTGTAACCTCCCGCCGCTCCCGCAGTTCCTGCATTTTTCCCTTCAGGCCCTTCAGAAGCAGTTCATACACTTCATCCAGGGAGGCGCAGTACCAGAAATCCCTGCTCATCCTGTCCACAAAACTGCGGGTGCCTGCTGCCTGCATGCCGCTTAAGGATACCTCCAGAACATTCTGGAACCAGTCCTCTACCATGCTTCCGCTGAGGCCGTCCAATTCGCGCAGTGTATCACAGCTGTCCATCAGCTCCCGCTCAAACCGTTCCTCATCCAGCAGCTCGCAGTTGCTGCGGAATCTGCGCTTGACGAAAGACTCCATGTGATATTGTCTGACAGGCTCATGGTAGTCGGTTTTCGCAACCCGCATCAGCTGGGAACTGCAGATCCGGTCCCGGCAGAGCCAGAGCGCTGCCCGCATGGAATCCGGCAGTGCTGCCGACGTCTGATGGACACTGCCCACAGCAATAGTCACACGAACACTCCAGAACAGGTCTCTCTGCTTCTCGATCCCCTTGCGGATCCTGGTCAGGACCTGGTGTACGTCCACAGAAGAATACGACCTGTTCTGTATCACCAGAAGGATCCCTTCCGGGAAAACCGCCGCCGCGAACTCTTCAGCAATAGCCGGAATCTCCTGGCGGACCACCTCCAGAGAATGCTGCATCAGCACCTGCACCTCCTCTGCCCGGGACCAGCCACTGGCGATATCCGGCTTCACGGCCAGAACATAGTAGCAGCCATCACAGAAGCTGAAACCATACTCTTCATTCAGCTGCCGGTATTCCGGAAATGCTTTCCCATCCGCAGCACATTCCTTCAGATGAAGCAGCATCAGCTCTTCCCGCTTCTCGGCGGTCTTTTTCTGCCGATGATCGGAAAGCTGCTTTTCTTCCGCGCTTCCTCTGATCTTCAGCAGGATTCTGGAGATCTCATCCTTTTTCAGGGGTTTCAGCAGATAATCCTCCACACCGTATTTCAGGGCATTCTGGGCATATTCAAACTCCCGGTAACCGCTGATAATGATGGCGTGGATGTCCTTCTGCAGTTCCTTTGCCTGCCGGATCAGCTCAATGCCATCGCAGCCCGGCATCTTGATGTCTGTGAGCAGCACATCCGGCTGCAGATCCCGCACCAGCTCCAGAGCGTGGATACCGTCTCCGGCGACCCCTGCGATCTCATAGCCCAGTTCCTCCCAGTTGATCAGCTTCTTCAGCAAAAATATGATCTTTTTCTCATCGTCAGCAAGTACAACCTTCAGCATAAATCTCCTTTATATGTCCGCTTGTAACTTCATCTGCAGGGGACTGTCTGGATTGTACCATATTTTCCGTCCCTCTGCCTTGTCTGCATTGTTCAGTCAGTCACCTGATTTTCCGGATAACAAAAAGCATTGGACCTCCGGAGAGAAACTCCTTCCGGGTCCAATGCTTCTGAAAAGTCAGGCAATCCCACTGCAGAAACTGCAGTGGGACCACATTTTTATCAGGAGTTTCATGACTATAAAGCCAGTGGCATTACTTATCTGAAATCATCCAGGTTGTCGATATCCATCCACTCGTTGGGAACATAAATGGTTGTCTCATCCAGCTCGCCGCCGTCACACAGTGTCATAGCTGCATCCATAGCCAGTTTTACCATGTCTCCACCACTCTGGGAAACAGTACCTGTCATACGGCCATCCTCGATTGCCTCGAAGGACTCGGAGTTGCCGCCGATACCTGTGATGATGATGTCTGTGCCTTCGCCTGCTGCATTGCCGGCGCCAAGTGCCATACCGTCATCCTCTGCGATGATCGCATCCAGATCATAAGCGGTCAGCCAGCTCTCTACTGTAGCCTGTGCTTCTGCTGTATCCCAGGAGCAATCTGTGGGCTCTACTACCTGAACGATGTCCGGATAGTTCTCAAGAACGCTCTCATAACCTTTCAGTCTGTTCAGACCGCCGGAGTCACCGGAGGGGCCTGTCAGGATAGCGATGTTTCCTTTGCCGTCCAGCAGCTCTGCAACCTTCTCCATCTCTACTGTACCGGCTCTCTCATCATCACCCAGGGAGATGCAGGATACGCCATAATCCTCCCAGTCATTCAGAGCGGAGATAACGTTGATCACGATAACACCTGCGTCAGCTGCTTCCTTGGCTGCATCCTGCAGACCATCGGGATCAACCGGCTCAAACATGATAACATCAAAGCCTTCAGATGTGCACTGCTCGATCTGGCTGATCTGAGTAGCTGCATCCTGCTCAGAGCTGAGGACTGTCAGGTCGATACCCTTCTCCTCTGCATACTCTGTAGCTGCATCTGTGATCTGGCTCTGGAAGTTGTTGGAGTTGTGCTGCTTGATCAGAGCCATCTTGTAAGTACCTGTGGACTCTGCTGCATCTGCATCGTCTGCTGCATCTGCATCATCTGCTTCCTCAGCGTCAGCTGTCTCTTCTGCTGCGTCTTCTGTCTCCTCAGCAGCTTCCTCTGTTGTTTCTTCTGTGGTCTCTTCTGCTGCAGAAGAATCTGCAGAGTCGGAAGAGCTGCCGCAGCCTGCCAGCATGCTGACTGCCAGCGTACCAGCTGCAAGAATAGCAACCAATTTCTTCATTTTCATCTTCTTTCCTCCTTAAGAAATTTGATAAATAGTTTTATATGAATGCAATTCGAAAAAGCTTAGCGCTTCTTGCCCTTGCCCTTCACATCCATCAGTACGGCTGCCACGATGATGACGCCCTTCACAACCTTCTGCCAGTTGGAGGATACACCCAGGATATCCAGACCGTTGGCAATTACTGTGATCAGAAGAGTACCTACCACTACGCCCCAGGACTTACCGACACCACCTGACATGGATACGCCGCCGACTACGCAGGCTGTGATGGCATCCATCTCATAACCTTCTGCTGCGGTAGGCTGACCGATGGTAACACGGGAAGTCATCAGGAAGCCGCAGAAGCCTGCCAGGAAACCGGCGATGGCATATGTGGAAGCCCGGATCACGGTAGTATTGATACCTGCAACTCTTGCCGCCATGATATTTCCGCCGCAGGCATAGACCCGACGGCCGTATACTGTCTTGGACAGTACAAAAGCGCAGATGACGATAACGATGATAAGGAATATTGCCAGCATGGGGATGCCGCAGATATCACTGGCTGCTACTGCACGATACTCTTTGGTCATGCCGGTGATGGGTTTGCCATCGCAAAGCAGCAGAGCCAGACCTCTGACAGCTGTCATGGTACCCAGTGTCATGATGAAGGGAGGAAGATCTCCCACTGCAACACCGATACCATTGACGATGCCGACGGCAAGACCGCCCAGCATTGCCAGCAGCAGAGCCACGATCAGGGGACAATTGCCCTGGCCGAACAGAGCGGCGATGATACCGGAAAATGCGATCGTTGAGCCAACGGACATATCAAATCCGCCGGCGATGATAACAAACATCATACCGAAGGCCAGGATACCGTTGATGGATGCCTGCTTCAGAATGTTGACCAGGTTGTCCGGAGAAATGAAGCTGTTCTTCAGAATCGTCAGAACGACAACCAAAGCAATAAAGATAATAAAGATAAAATACTCACTCAGCAGAGCGGATATACTCTTTTTCTGTTTCATTTTTCTGCCCTCTCTTTTTACGTCTGCTTATACTTCGATCATGGATGCCAGCTCCATGATCTTTTCCTGTGAAAAGTCTTTTCTCTCCAGCACGCCGGAAACACGGCCTTCGGACATGACTGCGATCCTGTCGCAGACACCCATCAGCTCCGGGATCTCGGAAGAGATCATGATCACTGCCTTACCCTGCTGTACCAGGCTGCCGATCAGCAGGTAGATATCTCTTTTGGCACCAACATCGATACCTCTGGTAGGCTCATCCAGGATGATCACATCCGGATCATTCAGCAGCCACTTGGCGATAACGACCTTCTGCTGATTACCACCGGAAAGATTTCCGACGATCTGATCTCCGGAAGGCGTTTTGATCTTCAGCTTTTCAATGTACTCCTTGGAAGCAGCGCGGGCTTTTGTCTTGCTGTACAGACCGTTCTGCAGCAGTTTCTTGATGGCTACCATGGCGATATTGTCATTTACAGTTCCGCTCAGGTTCAGGCCGGTGAATTTTCGGTCCTCAGTCACCAGGGCAATACCTTCTTTTATGACAGAGGAGGGCGCCTTGGTAGAGATCTTCTTACCATTCATAAAGACCTCACCACTCTTGATCCGGTGCATACCGAAGATACTTTCCACCAGTTCGCTTCGTCCTGCACCTACCAGACCGCCAATGCCTAGGATCTCACCCCGGCGCACGGAAATGCCGACACCCTTGACCTTGTTGTCCTCACGGACAATGTCCTTCGCCTCAAAGATCACATCACCGATCTCTGCCTCCAGTTTGGGGAAGACATCCGTGATCTCACGGCCTACCATCATCTTGATCAGCTGGGGCTCATCCAGATCCTTTGTGGCACCGGAACCGATATACTGACCGTCCCGATACACGCTGATGGTATCACAAATGGTGAAGATTTCATCCATACGGTGAGAAATGTAAATGATCGCCACGCCCTTTTCCCGCAGATTGCGGATATGCCCGAACAGCACCTCGACCTCTCGGTCTGTGATGGCTGCGGTAGGCTCATCCATAACAATGATCTTTGCATTAATGGAAATGGCCTTGATGATCTCGATCAGCTGGCACTGTGCCACTGTCAGCTGCCGCAGGGTGTCTGTGGCAGATACATGCAGACCAAACTCCTTGATCAGTCTTTCTGCTTCTTCTCTCTCGGCCTTTTTGTCTACCAGGCCATGCTTCTTCAACTCTCTTCCGACGAAAATGTTCTCATATACCGTCATGTCCAGGATCGGATTCAGCTCCTGATGGATCATGGCAACGCCGCAATCCATGGCATGTTTGGGATTGGTCACATGATAGGGTTTTCCGTCGAAAAGGATCTCGCCGCCGTCATCCATGGTGTAGATACCCATCAGTATCTTCATCAGTGTGGATTTTCCGGCACCATTCTCTCCCATCAGGGCATGCACTTCTCCGGGGCGCACCTGCAGCTGCACATTGTCCAGTGCCTTTACGCCGGGAAAGGTCTTGCTGATGTTCTTCATTTCAAGAATGTATTCCATCTTTCCCCTCCATCTGCTCCGTACTATCCATATGGCTTCCGGAGACCTTCCTCTTGTCTCTCTATGCTGATACCATTTTAGCAAAAGGACTGATTTTCCCAAACTGACAGACATCACATCAGGGGGGACGATTTTTGGGTCTTTTTATGATTACGCGTGAGTCCATGGGCTGGAAATGGGCGCAGAAAGCCCTTTAGGGGGGTGCTGCGAACGTTTTCAGACTATGGCGAACCAGCAAAAATTGTGTGCGATTGGGGTAGGGGCCCATAAAGAAATGCGGCCACTCTTCAAACTCCTCGTTTGAAAAGCAGCCGCATTCCTAACAATTGATATTTATATGCACACCCACTGATATGGACCGGATACTGATCTGACCCTTATCGCAGTTTGTAATAATATTTCATCATCATCTCTTTTGCCGACTCAATGACGCTCTCCATATGGGCTTTCATCAGCTGTTCCGCCTCTGCCTCTTTCCGGTCCCGTATGGCCTCAAAGATCTCCTGATGCTGCCGGATGGAGACCTCGATCCTGTCGGTGCTCCGCTGGTTCTGGAAAATGGAGGCCCGTCTGCACTGATTGGTGATCATTTCCAGCTGGGCTGCCAGACGGCTGTTGCTGCTGGCCTTTGCGATCAGCGCATGAAATTCATCATCCTGTCGGCTGGCTTCCATAGCCTGACTGTCTGCCAGACTTTTCCTGTGGGCTTCCAGGCACTGCTCCATCTCTCTGAGCTGTTCTTCGGTGCGCCGCTGGGCTGCCAGCCCGGCTGACAGTGCCTCGATGGCAGACCGCAATTCGTAGTACTCCAGCAGATCCGGAAAACGGATCTCGGATACCACGCCGCCTTTTTCCGGCGTGAGATCCACATATCCCTCATAGGAAAGCCGGCTGATGGCATTCCGGATGGGGGTGCGGCTGACGGACAGCTCCTCCTGCAGTTTTCTCTCCACAAGCGCGTATCCCGGCTCATAGGTTCCATCCTGGATCTTCTGCAGAATGTAGTCGTAAGCGATCTGCATCTTATTTCCCTGTTTTGCTGTCTCTGCCATCTGTCCTCCTGCCTGTTCTGCAACTGAAAAAACATTCTGAGTCCCCGGCTATACCTGTTCCCGGCCGTATGCGATCCGGCTCAGGAGACACAAACCTGCCACTCTTTCCGCGACAGCACATTTTATGATACAGACGCCTGGCTCAGCTTAGCTTTGCCCCTCTGTACGATCCGGATAAACCGCTGTCCTGCCGAAAGCATCTTACCACAATTTCACCGGGAAGAAAATATTTTCTCTATGTCCGGGATCACTACAGACTTCCCGTCTCACTTATCCCGCCACGCTGAGAACATTCACCTTCCACAGCCCTTACTCCGCATCAGTTTCTTCCGGCATATCCTTTGCATACACCGTATCAACGATATCTTTCCCCGCAGGCGCGCCGCCTCCCAGCACAAACTGCATGATCCTGCCGTCTCCGGATGTCATGCTCTCCATGTTGCTGAGATAGGGGTTTCCCTCGCGATTCTTCTTCAGCCGGGCGATATCTTCCTCTGTGATCTTCTTTCCTGCCATAAAATCCTTGATATTCATCTGCCATCCTCCTTTTCTTCCGGATCAGCATTCTCTCCGGCAATCAGGATGCGGAACATCTCCGCCATCTCCTCTGCATCGCTCTCACTGAGCAGGACCGGTTCCGGCTCTTCCCCGCTGATGGGATCTTCTTCTCCCACATACTGGGGAAGAATATGATAATGCAGATGCTCCGCCGTATCCCGGTTTGTGGCTGCAGATACAGCCAGGCAGTCAGGGCCCGCGATCTTCCGGATCACACCCGTTATCATGCCAAGATCCGCGCTGACCTCTGCCTTCTGCTCTTCCGTGCATTCCCGAAGTGACGGGATATGCTCCCGCAGGGCCAGAACACAATGTCCCGGATGGGCCTGGTTTCTGTGCAGGTACAGCACACCGCTTTTCAGTGCCGTGATCCGCAGCATCCTGCTGTCCCGCTCCGCATTTTCCTTATCACAATAGATACATCCCATCCTGTCAGCCCCCTTCTTTTCATCTTACAACATCTGCCCCCTGCTGCGCTTCCCGCAACGCCACATTTTATGACGCAGATGTCTGACTTCGTGCTTTGCTATGCCCGGAATCTTCGCAGACTATGCTATAAAGCCAAACTAAACCTTGAGCGATCACCGACGCTTATTTTCATCCGACCATCTTATCACTGCTCTGTCGGAAACGCAAAGAAGGCCCTGCACCATGGCAGCGCCTCCCCCGCAGATTCCTGTGATCCGTCCCGGTGATCAGATCTCCTGCCGGATCTTTTTACCTTCATCAGCCGATGGTGTTGTTCTCACCTGCACGCTGCTTGTCCTGAATATCCAGACCGATCTCCTTGAAGCCCTGGGACTCGATGGAATAGCCTGCTGTCTCCAGATTCTTTCTGGTGTACATGAAAACGTGTGTCTGGGGCTCATCAAAGGGATTGTAGAACCAATGATATGCTCCACGGGGAACCCACAGAACGTCACCCGGCTCCCAGATGCACTCAACATCGTCATCGTTGTTTGTCATGGAAACGCCGCCGACCATACGTCCGGAGATCATGTAAGCAGTCTCTTCTGCTGTTGCATGGGCATGCTTCTCATGGAATGCGCCGGGCTCGAATCTTGCGAAGCCAAGAGTGATATCCTCAGCACCAACGGTATCCTCATCGATGATGATACTTCTGTAAGCGCCTACCAGCTTGGGGATCGGGTAGAAGGTTCCCTTGGAAAGCGGGATGCAGTACTTCTGCTCCATCTCAAATTCGCGATTCTCATTTAACTGCCTGTGCTCTTCCAGAGTAAGCTTTCTCTGCTTCTCCATAAACTCTTTTAAATTCATCTGCGTCCTCCTTTGATTTTTTTGTATACCTGTTTCTTTTTTGGTGTCCGTTTTGTATTCTTTTGGTATACCATCTGAATACAGTGTATTCCATTGCTGAAAATATGTCAAGGACTTTCTGTAACAATCCCCCCCATAGACTCACGCGTATCATCCCCCCATGGTACTTCGCGTACCACCACAATTTTATGATACTACGCCTGGCTCCGCTTACGCTCCCCGGTATCATAAAAGAAACCCATCCAAAGCTCTTCCTAAGGGCTTCAGACGGGTTTCACTCTCAAACAGCTGTCAGTTTTCCACACGCCATTTGGTTGACATAACTTTTATCTTCTGTTACACTTTCTATGTCTTCCATTGGAAGGCAGGAGCACTGCAGCAATGCGCAGGCGGTTGGTGATTACTTCCGAAAGGAGGTGATTGCATGCGAATTACACTACACCTTGGTCCTCTCACTGTGACGATCATCGTAAAACGCAACAACCGCCACTCGGCCAAGTGACGGTTGTCTGAATTATTTTAGAAACCTTTCATAGCCAACCGCTTGTCAGCAGTGCTCCTTTATGTCTGAATTCTATCTGTTTCCCATGTGAATGTCAAGCAATCTCACTTATTTTGTTGACATAATCTTTATGATACGTGTGAATCCATGGATTGGAAATGAGTGCAGCAAGCCCTGCAGGGTTTGCCGCGAACGTTTTCAGGCTATGGCGAATAATGGGCGCACTTTCCACTTGAAACAACCCTTACCTATCGGTTACAATGAAATGTACCGCGGACCAGCCGGTCCCGGTTTCGACACTACCAGGAAAGGACGCCTCCGACCCGCAAAGCAGCCGGGGCGAAAAGGGATAAGATATGAAAAAGATTCAGAAAAGATACTATATGACAACAGCCATTGCCTACACCTCCGGCAAACCTCACATCGGCAATACCTATGAGATCGTGCTGGCAGACAGCATCGCCCGCTTCCACAGACAGCAGGGAAATGATGTCTTCTTCCAGACCGGTACCGATGAGCACGGCCAGAAGATCGAGCTCAAGGCCCAGGCCGAGGGCATCACACCCAAGGAGTTTGTAGACAATGTGGCAGGAGAGATCCACCGCATCTGGGATCTGATGAACACTTCCTATGACAAGTTCATCCGTACCACTGACACAGACCATGAGGCCCAGGTAAAGAAGATCTTCAAACGTCTGTATGATAAAGGCGATATTTACAAAGGCCATTATGAAGGTCTCTACTGCACACCCTGCGAATCTTTCTTCACAGAAAGTCAGCTGGTGGACGGCAAATGTCCGGACTGCGGCCGTCCGGTCTCCAAGGCGCAGGAGGAAGCTTACTTCTTCAGGATGAGCAAATATGCAGATCGTCTGATCGAGCATATCAATACCCATCCGGAGTTTATCCAGCCCGTATCCCGCAAGAACGAGATGATGAACAATTTCCTGCTGCCGGGCCTGCAGGATCTCTGCGTTTCCAGAACCTCCTTCTCCTGGGGAATTCCGGTGGATTTTGATCCCAAACATGTGGTTTATGTATGGCTGGATGCCCTGACCAACTACATCACCGGCATCGGCTATGACGCAGACGGCAACAGCACGGAGCAGTTCAGCAAGCTGTGGCCGGCAGATCTGCATCTGATCGGCAAGGACATCATCCGCTTCCATACCATTTACTGGCCCATTTTCCTGATGGCGCTGGATCTGCCTCTGCCCAAACAGGTCTTCGGTCACCCCTGGCTGCTGCAGGGCGACGGCAAGATGAGCAAATCCAAGGGCAATGTGATCTATGCGGATGATCTGGTTTCCCTCTTCGGCGTGGATGCTGTCCGTTATTTCGTACTGCACGAGATGCCCTTTGAAAATGACGGCGTGATCACCTGGGAGCTGATCGTGGAGCGGCTGAACTCTGAGCTGGCCAACACCCTGGGCAATCTGGTCAACAGGACCATCTCCATGTCCAATAAGTATTTCGGCGGTCTGATTGAAAATAAAAATGCTGCAGAAGAAGTGGACGAGGATCTGAAGGCCGTAGTGACAGGCACTGCGGAGAAAGTCGTTGCAAAGATGGACCAGCTGCGGGTGGCAGATGCCATTACAGAGATCTTCCAGCTCTTCAAGCGCTGCAACAAATATATCGACGAGACCATGCCCTGGGCTCTGGCCAAGGATCCGGAGAAGCAGGATCGTCTGGCTACCGTCCTCTACAATCTGGTAGACAGCATCACCATCGGTGCTTCCCTGCTGGAATCCTTCATGCCGGAGACCACAGAGCGGATCCTGGCGCAGCTGCATGCACAGAAGCGGGATTATGAGGAGCTGGATCAGTTTGGTCTCTATCCTTCCGGCAATCATGTCACAGACAAGCCGGAGATCCTCTTTGCCCGTCTCAAGACTGAGGAAGTCATGGAGCAGGTAGAAGCTCTGCTGGCAAAACAGCAGGTTGCTGCACCCGCACCGGAAGAAGCTGCGCAGGAAGAGGAAGCTGCATCTGAGATCCATGTGGAAAATAAGGAAGAGATCACCTTTGACGACTTTGGCAAGATGCAGTTTGTAGTAGGTGAGATCCTGTCCTGTGAAGAAGTGAAGAAATCCAAAAAACTGCTCTGCTCTCAGGTGAAGATCGGTGATCAGGTACGCCAGATCGTATCCGGCATCAAGGCCTGGTACAAGCCGGAGCAGATGGTAGGTAAAAAGGTCATGGTCCTTCTGAATCTGAAGCCTGCCAAACTGGCCGGTCAGCTGTCCGAAGGCATGATCCTCTGCACAGAGGACGCAGAGGGAAATCTCTGCCTGGTGGATCCCGGTCAGGATATGCCCTCCGGTTCTGAGATCTGCTAAGCGCCGAAGCAGGCATACTGCAACCCGCACTCAGTCATAGGAATCCCATCTTTCATTTCAGAGAGGCGCAGGATTCCTTTCTGCAGAGTGCGGGTTCTCTTTTTGCATCTGAAAATCCAGTGTTTCCGCAAATTTATTTATAAATGGAGATTTTACCTATGTACATTTTTGAATCACACGCACATTACGACGATGAAGCATATGATGAGGACCGGGACGCCCTGCTTTCCTCCCTGCCGGAGAATGGCATTGGCAAAGTGGTCAATGTCTGCGCCGCCCCGGAAAGTCTGGATGCCACGGTCCGCCTGCTGGAGAAATACCCCTTTGTCTACGGTGCCGTCGGTCTCCATCCGGATGAGGTAGGCGCTCTGGACGATGCGCTGTTGCAGAGAATGGAGCAGCTCTGCCGGCTGGAAAAAGTGGTAGCTGTCGGTGAGATCGGTCTGGATTATCACTGGAACACGGAGACCCACGAAAAACAGATCTCCTGCTTTCTGCAGCAGCTGGACCTGGCCCGCAGGACCTCCCTGCCGGTGATCATTCACAGCAGAGAGGCTTGCGCTGATACCCTGGATCTGGCGAAGCAGGAAAAGCTGGGAGACATCGGCGGTGTCATCCACTGTTTCTCCTACGAAAAAGAGATCGCCAGAGAATATCTGAACATGGGCATGTACCTGGGCATCGGCGGCGTCCTGACCTACAAGAATGCCCGCAAGCTCAAAGAGGTGGTGACATATGCTCCCCTCTCTCAGTTGCTGCTGGAAACAGACTGCCCTTACCTGGCACCGGTCCCCAACCGGGGCAAGCGCAATTCCTCTCTGAACATCCCCTATATAGTGACGGAGATCGCGCAGCTGAAGGACATTTCCGAAGAGGAGGTCATTGAGACCACACAGTACAATGCAGAGAAGATGTTTGGGCTGGTGTGATATAGAAACAAAAAAAGCCTTTTCAGAGACATTTTCCAAGGCTCTGAAAACTGTGTCGGAATCAAAAAAGCCTTTTCAGAGACATTTTCTAAAGCTCTGAAAAGATGTTTTCTATCACTTCTCCTCCGCGCCTGCGGCAACCTCGAAACCGGCCCCGGGGGTGGCGGAACATCTGAGCTTTTTCGGCCTTTCCTGTGTCGGAATCAAAAAAGCCTTTTCAGAGACATTTTCTAAGGCTCTGGAAAGATGTTTTCTATCACTTCTCCTCCGCGCCTGCGGCAACCTCGAAACCGGCCC
>R14__coassemble_321_pt1 | contig 37351 bp, 22 predicted proteins | sample R14__metabat2_high_PE_030 | metagenome-assembled genome bin R14 | reverse complement strand
GGCTGGCCAAATGGGCCCGGCTCTTCCGGGCGAAAACAATGAAAGAGCTGGAGGCTCTTTCTCTGGAAAGTGAGGTGTTTCAGACCATGGTAACACATCTGAAAAAGCTGACAGAAGACGAAGAGATCCGCTTGCAGATGGAGGCCCGGGAGGATTATGAGCGGCGTATGGCCGGACAGTACCGCGCCGGCATGGAACAGGGCATCCAGATCGGCCAGGCAAAGTCTATTATTGATCTGCTGAGTGATCTGGGCGATGTTTCCGAATCCTTAAAAGCAGAGATCCTCAAGATTACTGATCCTCTGATCCTCAGACGGCTGACACGGAACGCATCCCGGGCAAATTCCATAGAAGAGTTTGAGACGTTATTCAGAAGCCTTTGAGCACCCTGTGCCGTTGGACAGCTGCAAAAAGACCTGCCGTCGAATTTAACGGCAGGCCTTTTTGACGTCAGCAGGGCACTTCCCCAATCGCACACAATTTTATGATACCTGCGCCTGACTACGCTTTGCTGCTCTGCATAAGTTCGAAAACGGAAATCTATAGATTTCCTGTCTCACTTATCTCGTCAGGCTGATAAAATCCGAATTCCCACGCCGAATAAATTCGTCGCTCCATCGATTGCAGGTTTCCTGCAGATACTCTGCATTATACTATATATAGAGAAAATCCTCATATACCCCTTCATAAGAGATCCCATCCCCAGGCTCAAACAAATGCTCCGGGTTTATGACCCGCACGCAGCCCGCTCCCGCCCGGTTGGCAGACAGGATCCCCATAATGCCGTCCTCATAGATCAAACATTCCTCCGGTTTTACCTGCAGCTGCGACATGGCTGCCAGATACAGATCCGGCGCAGGCTTCCCCGGCCGCTTTCCGTCAAAGCAGATTACATTTTCCCGGTCAAACCACCGGTCCAGTCCCAGATGTGCAAAATAAAAATCCATATTTGTCGGATTACTGGAGGAGGCAATGGTAAACAAAACTCCTTCTTCCTTCAGCCTGTCCAGATATGCCGGCAGCCCCTTCACCAGACAAAAATGCGCCGGATCCGCCAGACAGATTTCCTGATAGGCAGTCTTTTTCTCTGCCCGAAGCATCTCTACCCTGGATGCCGGCAGATCCGCTCCCCACAGTTGCTCCACTGTCTTCCTGCTGGAAACCCCTGCCAGCTCCCTGCGATAAAGTTCCATGGTGATGGGAGGCTTTCCGTGTGCCTCCAGAACTCTGTTCCAGGATTGGAACTGGAACACAGAGTCTGCAAACATGGTGCCATTGAAATCAAATATTACTGCTCTGTACTTCATTTCCCCCTGTCTCGCTTTCCTGCTGCTTTCGGGTGCCAGAAAGAACCGTCCCCATTGGCACCCGGGTGCCAGAAAGAACCGTCCCCATTGGCACTCCATCGGCACCCTCAAATTCCCTTGCGTATGGCGCCCTCACCAAACTTATCCCGGATCTTCTCCAGGGCCTGGTCCAGCTGCTTCTGCTTCCGGTCTGCCTTTTTCTGCTTCTCCTGCTCCTGCAGCTGTTCCTGGTATTCAAACAGATTCATCTGCCTCGGCTCTCCCACATCCACCAGTTTCGTAGTGCGTACCCCCAGAAGCCGGATCGGCTCCCGGTTCCAAAGCTGGTCGAAGAGCCTGCAGCTCTCCCGGTACAGTCTGTCCGGATCTGCAGTCTCTCTTTTCAGCTGCTTCTGGTGAGATTCCGACCGGAAATCACTGTATTTGATCTCCACACACAGAGCCCCTGCCAGAAAATGCTTCTTCTGCAGGCGGCCGGCCACGGACCTGCTCAGATCCCGCAGTACCTTGTATGCCATTTCCCGGTCCGTCACATTTTCAGCCAGAGTCGTGGAATTTCCCACTCCCTTGGCTCTGTCCCTGACAGGCTCCACCACGGAATTGTCCATGCCATTGGCAAAACGCCAGAGCATCTTTCCGTGACTCTTCATCATGCTTTCGATCACTGCCGGATCCATTTTTGCCAGATCCCCAATGGTCCGGATCCCCAGCTGCATCAGCCTGCCGCTGCTGCTTTTGCCGCACATATACAGCTCCGCGACCGGCAAAGGCCACATTTTTTCCGGAATCTCCCGCACATACAGGGTGTGGACCCTGTCCGGTTTCTGAAAATCCGAAGCCATCTTTGCCAGGACCTTACGGTCCGAAACACCGATATTCACAGTAAATCCAAACCGCTCCCGCACGCTGTCTTTGATAAAATGCGCCGCTGCTTCCGGACTTTCGTATTTTCCACTGATGGGCCCGTAATCCATGTAGCACTCATCAATGCTGACCTGTTCGATCACCGGACAGACCTCAGAAAGATATGTCATCAGCGCCCGGCTCTGTTCCCTGTACCAGGCATGATCCGGCGGCACGCTGACCAGCTCCGGGCATCTCTGAAAAGCGCTGGCGACGGTGTCCGCTGTTTTGATACCGTATTTTTTAGCCGGAATGGATTTCGCCACAACGATCCCATGGCGGGTGCTCTGATCTCCACCCACAATGGAGGGAATCTGCCGCAGATCCTGCTTCCCGCCCTCCTGCAGCAGTTTGATGGCGCTCCAGCTGAGGAAGGCAGAATTCACATCTATATGGAATATAATATGCCTGCTGTCTGACATATGGCATTTCCCCCTGTGCCATTGGGTGTGCCATTGGGGACGGTTCTCCCTGGCACACTTTGAGGCCATTTATAACGGCACCTTATTTTTGCATTAAACTTTCAGCTTATTGATACCAGAATACACTCGACATATCATGACACTTTTTCTCTGGGAGGCTGGTTCCGATTGTATACACAGTCATTCTACATCGTTACTTCGTCAAAACCCCTCTTCAACACATTGTCAGGAGAAACCCATGCCAAGACAAGCACGCATACAAGGTGAATACCTACACATAATTGTACGTGGAATCGGAAAACAAATTCTTTTTGAGGATGATGCAGATCGATCTTACTATCTTTCTCTGCTTCAGAGATTCAAAGCTGATCTTAATATCAGCATTTTAGCATACTGTTTAATGGAAAACCATGTTCATCTCCTTGTAAAAAACCAGGACAAAACCATTTCCACATTCATGAAAAAAACCGGTATGTGTTATGCACACTATTACAATAAAAAATATGAGCGGACAGGCCATCTGTTTCAGGATCGCTATAAAAGCGAAGTCATCGCCGATAGCTGTCATTTGCTATCCGTGTACCGCTATATATTAAAGAATTCCGAAAAAGCCGGTATTGCTCCGGCAGATCACTATCGCTGGAATAGCTTTGCCGATTATGGGAAACCGGACCGGTTGACCGACACTTCTTTATTTGTTTCATTGATTGGTGATCAGTCGACTTTTCATCAATTCATGAAGGAATCAGACTGCAGAGAGTTTCTGGAAGATTTACCCATGAAAAAGGATGATACATGGGCTCTTGAGATTTTAAGACAGACATTGCATATATCCAGTGGAACAATTTTGCAAAAAATGAGCAAAGACAATCGGAATGCTGCTCTATCTCTTTTAAAATCGAAAGGCTTATCCAATCGACAGCTGGAACGTTTAACCGGCATCAGCCGAGGTGTGATCTTCAGAATTCGTGCCAACGGGGACGGTTCTCGTTGGCACACTTCTGAGTCTGCAAAAGTCAAAGAAAATATAAGGCCACCGGAGATATAACAGGAAAACCCGCCCCCAATGGCCTAATGTGCCAGAAAGAACCGTCCCCAGTGGCACTTAGCTTTTTCTATATATTGGAATACCCCATCAGGGACTCGTCCACCGCCCGGGCGGCCTGACGGCCTTCAGCGATGGCCCAGACTACCAGGGACTGGCCTCTGTGCATGTCACCGGCGGTGAATACCCGGTCTTTGGTGGTGGCGTAAGCGCCGTCTGCTGTCAGGACATTGGTCCTGGCATTGCAGTCCACACCAAAGGTATCCCGGACATAGCTTTCGGAACCCAGGAAGCCGGCTGCGATCAGGATCAGATCTGCCTTCAGCTCCCGTTCGCTTCCTTCCACCGGCACCATATTCATACGGCCTGTCTTCTCATCCCTGACTGACTTCAGATCTACGATGGTAACCGCCTTCAGGTGTCCGCGCTTGTCCTTGTGGAATTCTTTGATGGTCGTCTGATAGATCCGGGGATCGGCGCCGAACCTGTAAATGGCTTCCTCCTGGCCATAATCTGTCTTCAGGACCCGGGGCCACTCCGGCCAGGGATTGGAAGGCGCTCTCTCCTCCAGAGGTTTGGGCATCATCTCCAGCTGGATCACGGACTTTGCCCCCAGGCGGATGCTGGTGCCCACGCAGTCATTGCCGGTATCACCACCGCCGACTACAATAACTCTCTTGTTCTGCAGAGAATGGAAGCTGAAATTTTTGCTGCTGACCAGGGCTTCCACATCATAGTCCAGATCCATCAGCTTTTTGCTGACTTCCCGCAGAAATTCCACCGCAAAATAGATGCCTTTGGCATCCCGGCCAGGCGCATTCAGATCTCTGGGATTGGAGGCTCCGCAGCACAGGACAACCCGGTCAAATTCTGCCAGCAGTTCTTCGCCTGTGATATCCTTCCCTACATTTACATTGGTCCGGAATTCGATTCCGGCCTTCTTCATCAGCTTCACCCGGCGGTCGATGACCCGTTTGTCCAGCTTCATGTTGGGAATGCCGTAACGGAGCAGGCCGCCCACCCGGTCGAAGCGCTCAAACACGGTGACCTTATGACCTCTCCTGTTCAGCAGCTGGGCCGTGGAAAGTCCGGAGGGGCCGCTGCCGATGACAGCCACACTCTTTCCTGTCCTGACTTTCGGCGCTTCTTCCTCCACCAGTCCATGTTCATAAGCATATTCTATGATGGCTTTCTCGTTCTCTTTGGTAGAGACCGGCGCGCAGTTCAGGCCGCAGGTGCAGGCATGCTCACACAGGGCCGGGCAGACTCTGGATGTGAACTCCGGCAGTCCGTGGGTAATGCTGAGCCGCTTGTAGGCCTGCTCCCAGTTGCCGTGATAGACCAGATCATTGGTCTCCGGCACCAGATTGTGCAGGGGACAGCCGGATGCCATACCGGCGATCATGACACCTGCCTGGCAGAAAGGAACGCCGCAGGCCATACATCTGGCGCCCTGGACCTGCTGCTCTTCCAGAGACAGCCGCCCATGAAAATCTGTAAAATTCTTAATTCGTTCGGCAGGCGGAACTACTGCGCCTTCCTGCCTCTCATATTCCAAAAATCCGGTAGCTTTTCCCATCGCTTACCTCCTTATTCGTCGTACTCTTCTTCCGTTGCATATGCATGAAAAACTTCGATCTCTTCGCAGCCCGATCCTGCTTTCGATACCGGTCTGCAATTCTGCTTTCCCATGGGACAGGAAGCTTCCATCCATCGCAGCCTGCTTCTCCTGCCAAAGCCGGCCTGCAGTTCTGCTTCTCCACGGACCGTTCCTTCGCCCTGTGCTAAAGCTGTCTTGTTCTGCTTCCCTCCAAACCGGATCCTCTCTCCCTGTCAAAGCAGATCTTCGGATTTTCCTGTTGTCCTTCTCCAGGGCATTTTCTCAGGAATCAGCAACTTCTTTCCCCAACTTTTTCTCAGGGACAGGGAACCATCTGTCTGCTGCCTCCCAAGGGCACTGCTTTACTCTTCTTCCGCAGTTCACACACACAGGAAGCATCCGTCCATCACAGCCCGCTTCTCCTGCCAAAGCCGGCCCGCGGCTCTGCTTCTCCACGGACCGGTCCTTCGCCCTTTGCCAGGACCGCTCCTTACTCTTCTTCCCCGGCGCAGGCATAGAAAGCTTCGATCCGGGCGTCCTCCCGGCTCATGCCCTGCTCCTCATACATAGTGGTGACAGCCATCAGCTTCTTGTAATCCTCCGGAATGATCTTCTTGAAATTCTGCAGCTCTGCTTCAAAATCTGCCAGGATCTTCCGGGCCTTGACGGAAGCGGTATAATTCACATGCTTTTCCAGCATGGACCGCAGTTCCTCTTTGTCCTGCTTGTTTTCCACCTGCTCCATCAGCACCAGCTCCTTGTTCAGGTTGCGGTACAGATGATTCTGGGGATCATAGACATAGGCAACGCCGCCGCTCATGCCGGCCGCGAAATTCTTGCCTGTGGGACCCAGGATCACGGCCCGGCCGCCGGTCATATATTCACAGCCATGCTCGCCGACACCTTCCACAACAGCGGAAGCGCCGGAATTTCTGACGCAGAACCGCTCGCCTGCCATGCCCGCAATGTAGCATTCTCCGGAAGTTGCGCCATACAGGGCCACGTTTCCTGCGATGATATTGTCCTCCGCGTCATAGCCGGCATCGTCCGGCGCTTTGAGGATCACCTTGCCGCCGGATAAGCCCTTGCCGAAATAGTCATTGGCATCGCCGGTCAGACGGATGGTCAGGCCGGAGGGGATAAAGGCGCCGAAGCTCTGTCCGGCCGCACCGGTACACTGCAGGGAAATGGTATCCTCCGGCAGGCCCTCGTGATGCTGTCTGGTGATCTCAGCACCCAGCAGGGTACCGAAGGTCCGGTCCGTATTGCCCACTTCGATCTCCAGAGAGGTCGGTGTACCGTCGGCAATGGCTTTACGGATACCTGCATCCTTCAGAAGGACTGCCTCGTCTTTGGTCTCTTCCAGTTTAAAGTCATACAGCTGGGCCGGATCGAAGGTACATTTCTCTCCTGCCTCCTGATAAAGGATGTCAGACAGGTCGATCCTTGCGCCCTGTCCGCTGATCTCCTCCTTTTTCTTCAGCAGATCTGTGCGGCCTACCAGCTCATTCAGGGTACGGACGCCCAGCTTTGCCATGTACTCCCGCAGCTCCCTGGCAATGAAGATCATGAAATTCTCCACATATTCCGGCTTGCCGATGAATCGCTTCCGAAGCTCCGGATTCTGGGTCGCCACGCCCATTGGGCAGGTATCCAGATTGCAGACTCTCATCATTACGCAGCCAAGTGTAACCAGAGGGCCGGTGGCAAAGCCGAATTCCTCTGCCCCCAGGATGGCGGCAATGGCCACATCCCTGCCGGACATGAGCTTGCCGTCTGTCTCAATGACGACTCTCTGCCGCAGGCCGTTGCGGATCAGGGTCTGATGAGTCTCTGCCAGGCCCAGTTCCCAGGGCAGGCCCGCATTGTGAATGGAGCTCAGGGGAGCTGCGCCGGTACCGCCGTCATAGCCGGAGATCAGGATGACCTGGGCGCCTGCCTTGGCCACACCGGCTGCGACAGTACCCACGCCGGCCTCAGAGACCAGCTTGACGGAAATACGGGCATATTTATTTGCATTTTTCAGATCGTAGATCAGCTGGGCCAGATCCTCGATGGAATAGATATCATGATGGGGCGGCGGAGAGATCAGGCTGACACCCGGGGTGGAATGTCTGGTCTTTGCGATCCAGGGGTAAACCTTTCTGGAAGGCAGGTGTCCGCCTTCACCGGGCTTGGCACCCTGGGCCATCTTGATCTGGATCTCCCGGGCGGAGCCCAGATAGCGGCTGGTCACACCGAAACGTCCGGAAGCCACCTGCTTGATGGCAGAGCTTCTGTCATTTTCCGTGCCGGCTGACTCCAGTCTTTCATCGGACTCGCCACCTTCACCGGAATTGGATTTTCCGTGCAGATGATTCATGGCGATAGCCAGGGCCTCATGGGCTTCTCCGGAAATGGAGCCGTAGGACATGGCGCCGGTCTTAAAGCGCTTTACGATCTCCATTTCATTTTCCACTTCCTCCAGGGGCACACCCTCTGCCGGATAATTGAAATCCATGAGGCTGCGGAGATAACCGGTCTCCTCCTGATCCACCATGGCAGTAAACTGCTTGAATTCCGCATAGCTGCCGTCTCTGGTGGCCTTCTGCAGCATATGGATGGTCTGGGGATTGTATCTGTGCCGTTCTCCCTGAGACCGCATCTTGTGGCTGCCCACCGGAGGAACCGACAGATCGGTTGCCAGTCCCAGGGGGTCAAAGGCTTTGGAATGCTGGCGGTCAGCGGCCTCGGCAATGTCCTCCAGGGTAATGCCGTCCACCGGGCTGACTGTGCCGGTGAAATATTTGTCGATCACATCCCGGGAGATACCGATGGCTTCAAAGATCTTGCTGCCCTGATAGGACTTGATGGTGGAAATACCCATCTTGGAAGCGATCTTGATGATACCGTCCAGCACCGCATGATCGAAATCCTCCACAGCAGCGTAATAATCCTTATCCAGCAGATCCAGCTTCTCCAGTTCCCCGATGACCGCATGGGCCAGATAGGGATTGACCGCGCTGGCGCCAAAGCCCAGCAGAGTGGCAAAATGATGCACGACTCTGGGCTCACCGGATTCCAGGATCAGGGACATGGCGGTACATTTCTTTGTCTGTACCAGATGCTTGTGGACGGCTGCCACTGCCAGCAGGGAGGGCAGCGCCACATGGTTCTCATCCACACCCCGGTCGGAAAGGATCAGGATATTGGTGCCTTCCCTGTAAGCCCTGTCCACCTCCACAAAGAGATGATCCATGACGCGTTCGATGGATGTATTTTTATAGTAAATGATAGGAACAGTGGAAACCTTGAAGCCCGGCTTGTCCATGCTTCTGATCTTCATCAGGTCCAGGTCTGTCAGAATGGGATTCTCAATGCGGAGCATATGACAGTTCTCCGGCTTCTCCTCCAGCAGATTTCCGTTCTTTCCCACATAGACCGGTGTACAGGTCACGATCTTTTCCCGGGATGCATCAATGGGCGGATTGGTGACCTGGGCAAAAAGCTGTTTGAAATAGTTGAACAGAGGCTGATACTCCTTTGACATGACAGCCAGCGGGGTATCCACACCCATGGAGCCGATCATTTCTCTGCCGTTCAGGGCCATATTTCTGATCTCTTCACTGTATTCCTCATAGGAATAGCCGAAGGATTTCAGCAGCTTGTGCAGTTCCTCATAGCCGTAGCCCACAGCCCGTTTGTTGGGGATCTTCAGATCCTTCAGGCGGAGCAGATTGCTGTCCAGCCACTCCCCGTAGGGCTTGCTCTCCGCATATCTCTCCTTCAGTTCCTCATCGGAAACGATGGCTCCCTTCCGGGTATCCACCAGCAGCATTTTTCCGGGATGCAGCCGCTCTTTTTTCACAATGTGCGCCTCATCCACAGGCAGCACGCCCACTTCAGAACTCAGGATCAGCCTGTCATCATCTGTCACATAGTAACGGGAGGGACGCAGACCGTTCCGGTCCAGAATGGCGCCCATGACGTCACCGTCAGAATACAGGATGGAAGCCGGACCGTCCCAGGATTCCATCATGGTACCGTAATACTGATAGAAATCCCGGACCTCCTGGCTCAGGGTCTCATTGTGGGACCAGGGCTCCGGCAGCAGAACAGTGGCGGCCAGAGGCGGCTCCATGCCTGCCATGGTCAAAAACTCCAAGGTATTGTCCAGCATGGCGGAGTCAGATCCCTGCGAAGAAATGACCGGGAAGATCTTCTCATAATCCTCTTCACTGAATACGCCGGAATACATGGTCTCCTCCCGGGCCAGCATCTTGTCCGCATTGCCCTTGATGGTATTGATCTCACCGTTGTGGACCAGCATTCTGTTGGGATGGGCCCGCTCCCAGCTGGGATTGGTATTGGTGGAGAATCTGGAATGGACCATGGCGATGGCGGAAGCATATTCCTTATCCTGCAGATCTGCAAAGAAGGTCCGCAGCTGATCCACCAGAAACATGCCCTTGTAAACAATGGTCCGGCAGGACAGGGAAGGCACATAGGTGCCGCCGGAGCTCTGCTCGAAAACTCTTCTGACAATGTAGAGCTTGCGGTCGAATTCCAGGTCTGTACCGGCTGCCGCAGGGCGCTTCACAAAGCCCTGAAAGATCTCCGGCATGCTGTCGATGGCCTTCTGGCCCAGTACCTCCGGGTAGGTAGGCACCCTTCTCCAGCCCAGGAATTCCAGGCCTTCCTTCTCCACAATGACCTCGAACATCTTCATGGCCTGTCTTCTTTTCAGTTCCATCTGGGGAAAGAAGAACATACCTACGGCGTATTCTCTGGCCTCCCCGATCACAATACCTTCCTTCTTACAGACCTTTTTGAAAAATGCGTGGGGGATCTGCGTCAGGATTCCGACGCCATCACCCGTCTTTCCCTCTGCATCCTTACCTGCTCTGTGCTCCAGATTTTCTACTATACTGAGGGCATCATCCACCAAGCCGTGGCTCTGTCTGCCCTGCAGATCCACTACGGCGCCGATGCCGCAGTTATCATGCTCAAATTCCGGTCTGTATAATCCTTGATTTGCCATACCCTTATTCCTCCTTGTATATATCCCATTCTGCTATCGGGTGCCGTCGGGGACGGTTCTCTCTGGCACAGGGTGCCACCGGGGACGGTTCTCTTTGGCACATGCCTCACGGGCACGTGCCAAAGAGAACCGTCCCCAATGGCACTCGTGCCAAAGAGAACCGTCCCCAATGGCACTATGCCTGACGGGAAAGTGCTGCGGCCACCAGTCCCTTGAACAGGGGATGGGGCACATCCGGTCTTGATTTAAACTCCGGGTGAGCCTGGGTTGCCACAAAATAGGGGTGTTCCTTCAGCTCCACCATTTCCACGATCCTGCCGTCCGGGGAGATGCCGGACAGGACCATACCTGCTTTCTCCAGCACATCCCGGTAGGCATTGTTGACTTCATATCTGTGCCGGTGGCGTTCCGCGATCTCTGCACGGCCGTATACCTCCCGGGCCTTTGTTCCCTCTCTCAGTACACATGGGTAGGAACCCAGCCGCAGAGTGCCGCCCAGATTTTCCACGCCTTCCTGCTCCGGCATCAGATGGATAACCGGATCGGGTGTGTCCGGATCAAATTCAATACTGTTGGCCTTCGGCAGTCCAACCACATGCCGGGCAAATTCCACGATGGAAAGCTGCATGCCAAGGCACAGGCCCAGGTAGGGGATCTGCTTTGTCCTGGCATACTGAATGGCCAGGATCTTTCCCTCCGTACCTCTGCTGCCGAAGCCGCCGGGCACCACGATGCCATCCGCATCCTGCAGATAGTCCTCCACAGTATCTTCATTCAGTTCTTCCGAATCGATCCATTTGATATGCACCTCAGCCTTTTGGGAAATGCCCGCATGCTTCAGTGCTTCCACCACACTCAGGTAGGCGTCGTGCAGCGCCACATATTTTCCTACCAGAGCAATGGTCACTTCATGCTCCGGATGATGCAGGTCGTGCACCATCTGCTTCCATTCTGTCAGATCCGGCTCCGGACAGGGCAGCTGCAGGCATTCGCAGACTGCCTTCGCCAGATTTTCCTTCTCCATCATCAGGGGCACCTCATAAAGGGAGGCCGCATCCAGATTTTCCAGCACATGCTCCGGCTTCAGATTGCAGAAGAGAGCGATCTTTTTCCGCAGGTCTTCCTCCAGGGGATAATCTGATCTGCAGACCAGGATATCCGGCCAGATGCCCATGCTCTGCAGGCTCTTAACGCTCATCTGGGTAGGCTTGGTCTTCAGCTCCCCGGAAGCCTTGATATAGGGCACCAGAGTCACCTGGATCATAATGGCATTTTCCCGGCCCACTTCTGCCTGGAACTGGCGGATGGCCTCCAGGAAGGGCTGGCTCTCAATGTCTCCCACGGTACCGCCGATCTCGATGATGGAAATGGTATCCGGATCCCCCGGCTCCTCTCGGTGGAAACGGGCCTTGATCTCATTGGTGATATGGGGAATGACCTGCACGGTGCCGCCACCGTAATCCCCATGCCGCTCCTTGTTCAGAACAGTCCAATAGATCTTTCCGGTTGTTACATTGGAATTTTTGTTGAGACTCTCATTGATAAAGCGCTCATAGTGTCCCAGATCCAGATCCGTCTCCGTGCCATCATCCGTGACGAAGACCTCGCCGTGCTGGATGGGATTCATGGTGCCGGGATCCATATTGATATAGGGATCGAATTTCTGCATCGTTACCCGGTATCCCCTCGCCTTCAGAAGGCGTCCCAGGGAGGATGCTGTGATCCCCTTCCCCAGGCCGGACACTACACCGCCTGTTACAAATACATACTTGACCATTTTTGTTCTCCCTTATAAAATGCGCCCTGCAGCGCCCCGAAACAGAAAAGGCGTCGGATAACCTATGGTTACCCGACGCCTTCGTCGTTCCTTATTACCACACGATTCTATCTGCTTGCGCCGTCCTTGTCAAGAACTTTTGTGGGATAAATCCCGTCAAAGCAGGCTTTGCAGAGGGGCAGATCCCCCGTCATACGCTCCAGATCCTCCAGGCGCATGTAGCCCAGGGAATCCGCGCCGATCCTCTCCCGGATCTCCTCCACTGACATGCGGTTGGCGATCAGCTGGGAATTGTCCGGCACATCCGTACCGTAGTAGCAGGGATGCAGGAAGGGGGGCGAGCTGACCCGCACATGGACCTCTCTGGCACCGGCCTTCCGCAGCATGCGGATCAGATTTGCCATGGTGGTACCCCGGACAATGGAGTCATCGATCAGCACCATTCGCTTGCCCCGGACCACATCTGCCAGCACATTCAGCTTCATATGCACAGCGGACTCCCGCTCCTTCTGGGTCGGTTTGATAAAGGTCCGGCCCACATAACTGTTCTTATGAAAGGCCTGTACAAAGGGTATACCGGCCCGGTCCGCATAGCCGGCCGCTGCCGTGATACCGCTCTCCGGCACGCCGGCTACGATATCCGCCTCTACCGGATAAGCCTCTGCCAGAGCCTGGCCGCCCCGGAATCTGGCATTGTATACGCTGACCTGGTCCATGACAGAATCCAGTCTGGCAAAATAAATATATTCAAATACGCAGTGGGCCTGCCGGTCTGTGCACATGGAAGTGTCCGACTCGATGCCATGCTTTGAGATGGTAATGATCTCTCCCGGCCGGACATCCCGGACAAATTCCACTCCCAGGGCATGGAGGGCGCAGCTTTCCGAGGAAAATACATAGCCGGTCTTTGTCTTTCCCATGCAAAGGGGTTTCAGGCCAAGGGGATCCCTGACGGCCACCAGCTTGCGGGGGCTCATGATCAGCAGGGCAAAGCCTCCCTGCAGGCAGGGAACTGCCTTCTTCACTGCCTCCTCTATGGAGCCTGTCTCCGCCCGTTTTCTGGCCAGCAGCACCTTGATCACCTCGGTATCCGTGGTGGCGCTGAAGGTCAGTCCCTGGGACATGAGTTCCTGCTTCACCTGCTCCGCATTTACGATGTTTCCATTGTGGACCAGGGCCAGGGTTCCCTTCAGATAATAGGCCGTCAGGGGCTGGGCATTGTGGATATTGCTGTCACCGGTGGTGGAATAGCGCACATGCCCGATACCGATGTTGCCTTCCAGGGTCTGCAGGTTTTCCGGATCAAAGACCTCCGTCACCAGACCCATCTCCTTGTGCAGACACAGGTTGCCCCGGGGGCCGAAGCTGTTGCAGGTGGCGATCCCCGCTGCCTCCTGCCCCCTATGCTGCAGGGAAAGCAGGCCATAATAGATATCCCGGGCCACATCCTGCCGCTGGCTGTCCCAGATGCCGAAGACGCCGCATTCTTCTTTCAGTTTTTCATCATACAACATTTTTATGTTCTCCCTTAACAACAAAAGAGGGCACTCCGACCATGGTCGAAGCGCCCTTGCATTCGTCGGGTTCAGTGTAGACCTATTCCCGGCGAATGTCAACTGAGAAAAAATGTTATAAGGGAGATATTTTTCTCGAGTTCGCATAGTATGATTGTGTGAGTCGTTTATGATTTCCGGCGCTCCCTTTGCGCCGGGAAGATCATCATGGTGATGCAGTGCTTAGAACTCCACATCCAGCAGAGCCTGCATATCCTCTTCGCCGGTACGGACCTTGACTACCTTGCCCACATTGACCACGAAGATCTTGCCATCGCCGATATGACCGGTATAAAGGGCCTTTCTGGCTGCTTCAATAACTTCCTCCAGGGCAATATTGCCGATGACAACATCTACCTGTACCTTAGGCAGCAGAGTCGCATCCAGCTCGACGCCTCGATATCTCTCGCCGGCGCCCTTCTGGATACCGCAGCCCATGACCTGGGTCACTGTCATGCCGGTGACACCGATCTTGTTCATGGCATCCTTCAATGCATCGAAGCGGGACAGTTTGGCGACGATGGTCACCTTGTACATACCGGTAGCCATCTCCGGTACCAGTGTTTCCTGTCTTACTACCTTGACGGCAGCATCTCTCTGTACACCGCTGGCCTGCTCATAGTCGGCAGTACCGATAGTGGAATTCTCATTCAGGCTGAGAGACATGGTGTTGGAGATATCCAGGATAGAGAAGCCTGCATATGCGCTGGGCAGACCATGCTCTGCTGCATCCATACCCTTGATCTCTTCCTCTGCGGAAGCCCGGAGACCGATGGTCTTTTTGATGATCAGGAAGGCGATGGAGATGGTCACTGCTGTCCAGGCTGCTGTCACACCCATGCCGCCCAGCTGCTTGCCAAGCTGTGTCAGACCGCCGCCGTAGAACAGACCTTTTTCAATGCCTGCAATGGCAAAACCGGGAGCTGTATCTGTGGCAAAGAGACCTACTGCGATAGTACCCCAGATACCGTTGAACATATGTACCGCAACGGCACCTACCGGGTCATCCACATGGATCACATGATCTGTGAACCATACGCCGAAGACTACCAGAAGACCGGCTACCACACCGATGATGGCTGCGCCTGCGCAGTCTGTTACATCACAGGGAGCTGTGATGGCTACCAGACCTGCCAGAGAAGCATTCAGACACATGGATACATCCGGCTTACCGAACTTCAGCCATGTAAAGATCATACAGGTAACGGTTGCTACAGCGGGAGCCACTGTTGTTGTCAGGAATACGGAACCAAGGGTAGGTACATCTGTTGCTGCCGCGCCGTTGAAGCCGTACCAGCCAAGCCAGAGGATGAAGACACCCAGCGCTGCGATGACCAGGTTGTGGCCCGGGAAAGCATTGACTTTGGTGACTTTGCCTTTGGCATCCTTCACAAACTTGCCGATACGGGGACCAAGCATGGAAGCACCGATCAGGGCGCAGATACCGCCTACCATATGGATACAGTTGGAACCGGCGTAATCGTGGAAGCCCCACTGTGCCAGGAAACCGCCGCCCCAGGTCCAGTGGGCCTCGATGGGGTAAATGACCGCGGAGATCACTGCGGAATAGATACAATAGGAAGAAAACTTGGTACGCTCTGCCATGGAGCCGGAAACGATGGTAGCTGTGGTTGCACAGAATACCAGGTTGAAGACGAAGGCAGAATAATCAAAGTTTCCGTAAGCAGTAAATACATCAAAGCTGAAGGAGCCTGCAAAGCCGCCCAGCATGTTGGCGCCCAGCATCAGGGAAGCGCCGCAGATGAACCACATCACAGTACCGATGCAGAAGTCCATCAGGTTCTTCATGATAATATTTCCGGCGTTCTTGGCTCTTGTGAAACCGGCCTCGCACATGGCAAATCCGGCCTGCATCCAGAAGACCAGCGCGGCGCCGATCAGAAACCAGACGCCATAGACTTCACTATTGACGCTGCTGATGGCATCCAAAATTTCCTGTGTCATAATAAATCCCTCCTCATTTGCCCGTTTTCGGGCACACAAAAGGCGCGTCGGTTTAAGGCGCGCCCTTGCATCTTAAATCTTACTCTTTGTTTCCATTTATTTATACATAGAAGAGCATCTGGGTATAGGTCGGATAAGGAATATAATCCTGGGGCATCACGACCTCCAGCTGATCCGCAATAGCTCTGGCTGCTTCCATGTCTGCCAGTACAACGTCATGATAGAAGACTGCCTGTGCCAGCAGATCCTCTCCCATGGTCTCCGCTGCCTTATCATCCGCTGCCAGCTGCTCTGTCAGATCAAAGAGAGTCTCATACTGGTCCACTACCTGGCCCAGCAGTTTCTCCTCGCCCTTGCAGCTGAGAGATGCAGAGACTGCCTTTCTGGCGGAAATGGTATCTGTCAGGGAATCCGCGAACTTTCTGACTGCCGGCAGGAATTCCTGATGCAGCATGGACAGCATGGTCTTTGCCTCAATGTTCAGCAGCTTGCAGTATTTCTCCAGCTTGATCTCATAGCGGGACTCCATCTCGGATTCCGTATAGACGCCATGCTTTGTAAAGAGCTCCACATTCTTGGCATCCAGGTAATGGGGCAGTACATCCGGTGTGGAACGAAGGTTATAAAGGCCTCTCTTCTCTGCCTCTGCCACCCACTCATCGGTATAGCCGTTGCCGTTGAAGATGACTCTCTTGTGGGCAATGATGGTATCCCGGATCAGATCATGAATGGCCTTCTCCTGCTTTTCTGCCGGTACCTCCTGCAGTTTTGCGATAAACTGGCTCAGTACTTCCGCTACAGCTGTGTTCAGTACGGTATTGGGACCTGCCACGGATGCGGAGGAACCCAGGGATCTGAACTCAAACTTGTTGCCGGTGAAGGCAAAGGGAGAAGTCCTGTTTCTGTCTGTGGTATCCCTTGTAAAGTGGGGGATAACATTGGCACCCATCTCCATGCTCACATTGGGGCTGGTATGGAAGAATTCATCCTTCTCGATGGACTCAATGACGGCTGTCAGCTCATCTCCCAGGAAAATGGAGATGATGGCCGGCGGTGCCTCATTGGCCCCCAGTCTGTGATCATTGCCTGCGCTGGCTACGCTCATTCTCATCAGATCGGCGTAGTCATCCACAGCCTGAATGACAGCGGCCAGGAAGATCAGGAACTGGGTATTCTCTGCAGGTGTCTTGCCGGGATCCAGCAGGTTGATACCTGTGTTGGTGGTCATGGACCAGTTGTTGTGCTTACCGGAACCATTGATGCCGGCAAAGGGCTTCTCATGGAGCAGGCAGACAAAGTCGTGCTTCTCTGCCACCTTGCGCATCATTTCCATGGTCAGGCAGTTGTGGTCTACCGCTACGTTTGTAGTATCAAAGACCGGCGCCAGCTCATGCTGACAGGGGGCAACCTCATTGTGCTTGGTCTTGGCCGGAATGCCCAGCTTCCACAGGGCCTCATCCAGATCATGCATGTAGGCGGAAACTCTGGTCCGCAGAGTGCCGAAGTAATGGTCCTCCATCTCCTGACCCTTGGGAGCCGGTGCGCCCAGCAGGGTACGTCCGGTAAAGATCAGGTCCCGGCGCTTTTTGTAATCTTTCTTGTCGATCAGGAAATATTCCTGCTCCGGACCTACTGTAGTCATGACGCTGTCCACGGAAGTATTGCCGATCAGATGCAGCAGCTCTGTGGCCTGCTTGTTCAGGGCATCCATGGAACGGAGCAGCGGTGTCTTCTTGTCCAGGGCCTCGCCGCCGTAGGAGCAGAAGGCTGTAGGAATGCAAAGGGTCCCGTCCTTGATAAATGCCGGGGATGTGGGATCCCAGGCAGTATAGCCTCTGGCCTCAAAGGTAGCCCGCAGGCCGCCGGAGGGGAAGGAAGAAGCATCCGGCTCGCCCTTTACCAGCTCTTTGCCGGAAAACTCCATCAGCACGCCGCCGTTGTCTGTGGGAGAGATAAAGCTGTCATGCTTCTCTGCCGTGGAACCGGTCAGGGGCTGGAACCAGTGGGTAAAATGGGTGGCGCCGTTTTCAATGGCCCACTCCTTCATGGCAACTGCCACAGCATTGGCCACATCCAGTTCCAGATGGGTATTCTTTTCAATAGTCTTGTGCAGCGCCTTGTAAACATCTTTGGGCAGCTTTGTCCTCATGACCTTATCGCTGAAGACCAGGCTTCCGTAAAGTTCGGGTACGTTATTCATGTGTTTGTCCTCCCTTATCATGATTCAACTCCTGCGGGCCTGCAGGATCGGATCCGTTCCTCCTGCTCTCAGAAAGCCGCCGGCCCGCTTTTCCACTTTTTCCGCAAATGAAAGAGGGCTCTGAACCTGACGTTGGTTCAAAGCCCCCTTGCTTTGCAGAAAGTATGGAAAGGAAAAGAAAAAAGGCACTTTGGAACAGTTCCAAAGCGCCTTTGCTTTTACGAGTAAAAATATAAACCACTGCCGTTGAAATGTCAACGTGAAATATGGCCAAAAATTTGTCCTGATTTTCCCAAAACTTTGTCAGATAACTCTTATGCGTTGATGGTGGAAACACCGATGGTCAGCTCTTCCAGCACATCCAGCAGCACCCGGACCGTATCCAGAGAGGTGAACATGGTCACATTGTTCTCTGTGGCCGTCTGGCGGATGGCAACACCATCTCCGTAATGGACGCCGGAAAGGATGGCTCTGGTATTGATCAGGTAGCTGACATGACCGGAGCGGATGACATCCAGGACCTCCTGGCTGCCCTCGCTGAGCTTACGGCGCAGTCTGGTGCGGATGCCGTGGGATTTCAGATACTCCGCTGTGACTGTGGTGGCCTCGATATTGAAGCCCAGGTCATAGAAGCGGCGGATCAGAGGCAGGCATTCCTCCTTGTCCTCATCTGCCAGGGTTACCAGCACCGTACCATAGTTCTTCAGTTTGATGCCGCTGGCGATCAGGGCCTTGTACATGGCTCTGTGCAGCTTGTCATCATAGCCGATGGCCTCGCCGGTGGATTTCATCTCCGGAGACAGGTAGCTGTCCATGCCTCGCAGCTTGGAGAAGGAGAAGGCCGGCGCCTTGACATACCAGCGCTCTTTCTCCTCCGGATACAGGGTGAAGATCCCCTGCTCCTTGAGGCTGATGCCCAGGATGGCCTTGGTAGCGATATCCGCCAGCTGATAGCCTGTTGCCTTGGACAGGAAGGGAACCGTTCTGGAGGAACGGGGATTGACCTCGATGATATAGACATCATCCTTCTCATCCACGATAAACTGGATATTGAAGAGGCCCACGATGCCGATGCCCAGACCCAGCTTTTTGGCATAGGTCAGGATCTTTCCCTTGACTGCGTCTGAAATGGAATAGGGTGGGTAGACACTCATGGAGTCACCGGAATGGACACCGGTCCGCTCCACCAGTTCCATGATGCCGGGCACAAAGACATCCACGCCGTCACAGACCGCATCGATCTCCACTTCCTTGCCCCGGATATACTTATCCACCAGGACCGGCTTGTCCTCATCGATCTCTACGGCTGTCTTCAGATAATTGCGCAGGTCCTTCTCCTTGGAAACGATCTGCATGGCTCTGCCGCCCAGGACAAAGCTGGGGCGTACCAGCACAGGATAGCCGATCTCTTCTGCCGCTTTGACGCCGGCCTCGATATTGGTGACCGCCTGTCCTTTGGGCTGGGGAATGTTCAGATCCAGCAGAACCTTCTCAAAGGCATCCCTGTTCTCCGCCCGCTCAATGGCATCACAGTCTGTACCGATGATGGTAACACCGTACTCCCGCAGGGGCTCTGCCAGATTGACTGCCGTCTGTCCGCCCAGGGTGGCAATGACGCCCTGGGGCTTCTCCAGCTCGATGATGTTCATGACATCCTCCACGCAGAGAGGCTCGAAATAGAGCTTGTCGGAAGTGGTGTAATCTGTGGAAACCGTCTCCGGATTGTTGTTGATGATGATGGCCTGATAGCCGGATGCCTGAATAGTCTGGACCGCATGGACCGTGGAATAGTCAAACTCCACGCCCTGGCCGATCCGGATGGGACCGGAACCCAGCACGATGATCTTCTTTCTGTCATCCACGATGGATTCATTTTCCCCCTCATAGGTGGAATAGAAATAAGGAATATAGCTCTCAAACTCAGAGGCGCAGCTGTCGATCATCTTGTAGGAGGGGAAGATGCCGTATTCCTTCCGCAGATCAAAGACCTGATGGGGCGTCATCTCCCAGAGTTTGGCGATATACATATCGGAAAAGCCCATCTTCTTGGCCTCAAACAGGACCGTCCTGTCTTTCGGCGCTGCCTTGACCTCTTTTTCCATCTGCACGATATTGGAAAATACATGTAGGAAGAGCATATCGATCCTGGTACGGTCGAAGATCTCCTGCTCCGGCACATCCCGCCAAAGCAGCTCCGCGATGGCCATGATCCGGTCATCGGTACCTTCCTCTATGTAGGTCAGCATCTCCTCCGTGGGCATGTCGTCAAATTTGGGACTATAGAGATGGTTGACGCCGGTCTCCAGGGAACGGATGCCCTTGAGCAGACTCTCCTCCATGGTACGGCCCACGCTCATGACCTCGCCGGTGGCCTTCATCTGGGTTCCCAGGCGGTTGTTGGCGTCCGCAAATTTGTCAAAGGGGAAGCGGGGCAGCTTGGAGACCACATAATCCAGGGAGGGCTCAAAGCTGGCCAGAGTATTTGCCAGATGGATCTCATCCAGCCGGTAGCCTACCGCGATCTTGGCAGAGACCCGGGCAATGGGATAGCCGCTGGCCTTGGAAGCCAGGGCAGAGGACCGGGACACTCTGGGATTGACCTCGATCAGGTAATAATCAAAGGAATTGGGATCCAGGGCAAACTGCACATTGCAGCCGCCTTCGATCTCCAGGGCCCGGATGATCTTCAGGGCGCTGTCCCGGAGCATATGATACTCCTTATTCGTCAGAGTCTGGGAGGGACATACCACCACGGAATCGCCTGTGTGTACGCCTACCGGATCGACATTTTCCATGTTGCAGATGGTGATGGCCGTGTCATTTTTGTCACGGATCACCTCATATTCGATCTCTTTGTAGCCCCGAACAGATTTTTCGATCAGTGCCTGATGTACCGGGGAAAGGATCAGGGCATTCTTCAGAATCTCCCGCAGCTCCTGCTCATCATCCGCAAAACCGCCGCCGGTGCCGCCCAATGTAAAGGCCGGACGGATAACCACCGGATAACCGATCTCCTCTGCTGCCTTCACGCCTTCCTCCATGCTCTCCGCGATCAGGGAGGGAAGAATGGGCTCTCCCAGGCTCAGGCAGAGCTCCTTGAACAGCTCTCTGTCCTCTGCACGGTCAATACTTTCAAATCTGGTGCCAAGCAGCTCTACGCCGCACTCCTCCAGCACGCCCTTGGTGGACAGCTGCATGGCCAGGTTCAGGCCGGTCTGCCCGCCGATGCCGGGAAGGATGGCGTCCGGACGTTCCTTGCGGATGACCCGGGCCATATATTCCAGGGTCAGAGGCTCCATGTAGACCTTGTCCGCAATGGAAGGGTCTGTCATGATGGTAGCCGGATTGGAATTGCAGAGGATGACCTCATAGCCTTCCTCCTTCAGGGCCAGACAGGCCTGGGTGCCGGCATAGTCAAATTCTGCTGCCTGCCCGATGACAATGGGGCCGGAGCCGATCACAAGGATTCTCTTCAAATCAGTTCTTTTAGGCATCTAAAGATCCTCCTTTCATTACTTTCAGAAATCTTGCGAACAGATACTTGCTGTCCTGGGGACCCGGCGCGCTTTCCGGATGATACTGGATACTGAAGGCCCGGTCTGCCCGGTGCTGTACCCCTTCAATGGTCTGATCCAGCATGTTGATATGGGTCACTTCCAGACCGGTACCCTGCAGGCTGTCCTCTGCCACGGCAAAGGAGTGATTCTGGGATGTGATCTCGATCTTGTCTGTCAATGTATTTTTCACCGGATGATTGCCGCCCCGGTGGCCGAACTTCAGCTTATAAGTCTCTGCCCCATAGGACAGGGACAGGATCTGATGTCCCAGGCAGATGCCGAAAATGGGATACTTTCCATGCAGTTTTTTCACCAGCTCAATGGTCTCCACCACATCTGTGGGATCGCCGGGGCCATTGGACAGAAAGACGCCGTCCGGATGCAGGGCATCGATGGTCTCCGGATCTGTATTCCAGGGCAGGACCGTCACCTTGCAGCCGAGGGCATTCAGGGACCGGACGATATTCAGCTTCATGCCGCAGTCAATGGCTGCCACATGCAGGGGCTTTTCCTCTGTCTGCTCCGGCTCGGATACCCAGATGGCCTTTGTGCTGACACGGCTGACCTGGTCATGGGCAAAGTCCCAGGCTGCCAGCTGGGCCAGGCCTTCCTCTTTTGTGGTCTCCGGACCGGTCAGCAGGACCTTGCAGCTGCCGATGCTGCGGATCTTGCGGGTGATCTCCCGGGTATCCACCCCCTGAATGCCTGCAATGTCATAGGCCTCCATGAAATCTGCCAGTGTCCGGCTGCATCTGAAATTGGATGGCGCCGGGGCATACTCTCTGACAATGAGGGCACCGATGGAGGGGATCCTGGTCTCATGGTCCTCCTCATTGATGCCGTAGTTGCCGATGATCGGATAGGTCATGACCACGGCCTGATCCGTGTAGGAAGGATCTGTCAGGATCTCCTGATATCCCACCATGGATGTGTTGAACACCAGCTCCAGCTTCTTGTCTGACAGGCTGCCGAAACCATAGCCGGCATACTCGCTGCCATCCTCAAGAATGAGCTTTCTCGGGTTGCTTTTCTTCATAATAACTCCTCTCCCTTATCCTGCAAAAACCCAAGGGGACACTTCCTTCATCAAAGAAGCATCTCCTTGGGATCCATTGTAAACCTTATTCGCCGCTTGCGCCATAGTTTGCCAGAACTCTTGCGGAAGGATCGTTGACATCGCATCCTTCCCATTCCTTATTTGGCATCCAGAAATCCACCACCATCTGACTCTGGCCCGGATAATATTCTTCAAAGATCTCCCGATAGAGCAGGGACTCTTTGGTAAAGGGCTGCGCATGGGTGTATTTCTGCCGTTTCAGTTCGTATTCCGCATCGGTATAATAGCTCTCCGCAAACTCCTTCAGATCATCCACCATGGAATGTCCTACCGCATCTGAAAATGCAGCTTTCTCCCGGTAGAGGATGTCATGGGGAAGATAATCTCCCTCAAAGGCATGACGGAGCAGATATTTGCCCTTGCCGTATTTGTTCAGCTTTTTCTCCGGATCGATGGCCATGACATATTTGACAAAATCCAGATCGCCAAAGGGAACTCTGGCCTCCAGAGAGTTAACGGAAATACAGCGGTCCGCCCGAAGGACGTCGTACATGTGCAGCTCCCGGATCCGCTTGGCGGATTCCTCCTGAAAGGCTGCCGCATCCGGCGCGAAGTCCGTATACTTGTAGCCGAACAGCTCATCAGAGATCTCTCCTGTCAGCAGTACGCGGATATCTGTATTTTCATGGATCCATTTGCAAAGCAGATACATGCCCATACTAGCACGAATCGTGGTAATGTCAAATGTTCCCAGCATATAAATGACTTCTTTCAGGGAATCCAGCACCTGCTGCTTTGACATATAGACCTCTGTATGGTCGCTGCCGATATGATCCGCCACCTGTTTGGCGTATTTCAGATCGATGGCATCCTTTTCCATGCCGATGGCAAAGGTGCGGATGGGCTGGTCGCTTTTGGCTGCCGCAATGGCACAGACCAGAGAGGAATCCAGACCGCCGGAGAGCAGGAAGCCAACCTTGGCATCCGCAATCAGCCGCTTCTCCACGCCTGCTACCAGCTTCTCATGGATATTGCGGCAGATGGTATCCAGATCATCCTGACAGACCTTTTCCACCTTTGTCATATCGCTGTAGCAGACAAATTTTCCATCTATATAATAGTGGCCGGGCGGGAAGGGCATGATCCTGTCGCAAAGGCTTACCAGATTTTTGGCTTCACTGGCAAATACGATAACGCCCTTTTTATCATAACCATAGTACAGAGGCCGGATGCCGATGGGATCTCTGGCGGCGATATACTGATCCGTATCCGCATCATACATGACCAGGGCGTATTCCGCATCCAGCATCTCAAACATATCTGTGCCATATTCCCTATACATAGGAAGCAGGATCTCGCAGTCGGAGTCACTGACGAAGCTGTATTTCTCTGCCAGTTTCTCCCGGAGCGCGTGGAAACCGTAGATCTCTCCGTTGCAGATCACATAGCTGCCGTTCAGCTCGAAGGGCTGCATGCCTTCCGGCGTCAGTCCCATGATGGACAGCCTGTGAAAACCGAATATGCCATCCTTCAGCGGGATGATCCGGCTGTCATCCGGTCCTCTGGAAATGGTGGCGTCAAAACCCTGTTGAAATTCTTCTATCGTCATACCGCTGCCGCAGTATCCCATGATTGAACACATCGTGCTATCCCCCTTATAAAACAAATCAAAAAAAGAAGGCACCTCGACCAAAATCAGTCGAAGCGCCTTTGCTTCATGTGTTCCAATATATTCTGATTCTCATAAAAAGTCAACCATTTTCCCCGCATCCTGCAAACCGGACCCATTTTTACAAAACTTCTTCAGCAGAATGCAAGTTCTTCTTTACATTTCTGCAAATTTGTGTATGATAAAACGGAAGCAGACAAAGGCGCCTGACGGGGTCCCTTTGTCTGCTTTTCTTTATGACGCGCGACATACCACGGAGGTTTTTATGCCACACAGAATCATCTATCCTATTCAGCCTTTTTTCGCCATTCAGTCCTCCCGGTATCTGAAAAAGCTGTCAGCTCATCCGGCCATTGCTCATTTCTACAAATTCAGGGGAAATTACAATGGCGGCGCCGGCCGGGTCGTTCCGGACGGTACCGTGGACATTATCTTCCAGTGCAGCCGGGAACATCCCAAGGCCTGGGTCTGCGGTACTGTGGAAAAAGGGGAGGAATCCTGGTTCGAGCAGGATGCCACCTATTTCGGCGCCCGTCTGATGCCCGGCTTTCTGGACCATATCGGCGATGCTCATGTCCATGAGCTGGTAGACCAGGCATATGATATGGAGGATCTGCTGCAGGGAAAGCACATTCCCGAGCAACTGGCGGAGGCCACTGACTTTGAAGACCAGGTACGGCTGTTCGAAAAACTCTTTCTTCCTGAAATTCATCTGCAGGACAGCACGCCCCATACCATATCTGCAGAGATCATCCAGCGGATCTATGACTCGAAGGGCACCATCAAAGTAAATGAGATCGCAGAGCAGATGCATTACTCCCGGCGGCACCTGTCCCGCTGCTTTGAGCAGACCACAGGTCTGGACATCAAAACATTTGCCGGCTTCATCCGCTTCCAGTCCGTACTGAAAGGCATCAACAGCGGAAAATACGAGAATCTGGCGGATGCCGCTGCCGAGGCCAGTTATTATGACCAGGCTCACTTTCAAAAAAGCTTCAAACGCTTTTCCAGCATGACACCCCGGAGCTATGAAAAGCTCATCCGCCAATCCGATTATCAGAAAAAGCTGACCGTTTGCTGACGGCATTAATCCTGCTTCCGCCTGTGGAAATGCCGCACGCTGTAAAGCGGATGCTCCATGGCCAGGACCTCATGAATAGGTACCGGTTTGAACAATGGTTTTTTCATTTTACACTTGATCCAGATCGCGGAATAGATCGCCAGGATCACAAAGATCACCCCTACGATCAGCCAGATCTGCAGCCGCTCCGCCGGATCGCTGGAAATGTTGGCGACCATATAGATATTTCCGATGATGCCGATGATGGGAAGGATGGGGCCGCCCTTGATCTTAAAGTTTCTCGGCGCCTTCGGCAGCCGTTTTCTCAGCACCAGCACATTGATATGGGTGATCACATAGGAGATCATCCAGAATACGGATGCTGTCAGCAGCAGGAAGGCAATGGCATCGCTGGTAGCCAGGCCGGTTCCTTCTATGATGATGAAGATCACGCCCAGCAGCAGGATACCTGCATAGGGAGCTCCGTGCTTATTGGTCTTCCCGAAGAATCCCGGCATCATATTGGACTTGGCCATACCCTGGAAAATGTGGGCAATGCCATTGATCACGGAGTTCTGAGTGCTGACTGCCGCCAGAATGGAGATCATGCCGATCCAGATCTTGCCTATATTGCCAAACAGCTTCACACCATACAGCATATGAGGAGAATCAGATGCTGCCAGATCGCCCCAGAGCACGTAATTCTTCAGACCAAAGACCATGAAGATCTGGATCACTGCAATGACAGCCAGGCTCAGGAACATGCCCAGCGGGATGTTTCTTTTGGGATTTTTGACATCCGGAGAGATGGGAATGACAAATTCTACACCGATGAAAAGCCAGAAGGCTGTAGCAGCCATAGCCACACCATCCAGGGGAGATGCCGTTGTCGCGGGCTGCACCACCTGCTCTGCCCCGGAAAATCCAAGAGCGCCGCAGACACCCAGCAGCAGGAAAGAACCGATCAGGGCAAAGGCGATCACATTCTGCACTTTTGCAAACATATCCACACCAAACAGATTGACCACTGTCAGCAGCACTGTCAGGCCGATGGCAAACACAGAGGAAGGAATGCTCACTCCTGTCAGCTCCTTCATGACGATACCAAACATGGCGCCCTCAGCAGGCGCTGCCAGACAGTTGCAGATCAGATAGCCGCCTACCATGGATACCAGGGTAGCAAAATATCCCAGGCCCGCCATGGTATACTGGGCCAGACCGCCGGTAACATTGGGCATCAGCGCATTCAACTCCGCCAATGAAGCGGCCGTAAGCATATTCAGGCCGCAGGCTATGATAATAGATACGACAAACATCGTTCCGATCGCGCTCGCGCCCCCGCAAAGCGAGACCAGACAGCTGGTAGCCACCACCAGACCCACGCCGGTGGAGACCACACTGACCAATCCAAGTTTTTTCTCCTGCATCATCACTCATCCCCTCTGTGCAAGGAAGCGTTTCCAGCCGGCCACCTGCAAAAGCTTTGCCCTCTGCACTCTGACCTGACTGATCCCGGCTAACTGCCCCGGCTTCCCATGCGCTATCATTTACTGCTTCAATAAAGTGCTTCCAGACCTTCTTCTCCTGTACGGACACGGATGATATTGCTGATCTCAGATACTACGATCTTTCCGTCTCCGATATGTCCTGTGTAGAGGGTCTTGGCGATCTTATCCAGCAGTTCTGTCACAATATCGGATTTTACATACAGGATCACCATCCACTTGGGCAGCAGGGACATTTCCACATTGACTTCCGCTTCATATTCCTGAGTACCCTTCTGAATGCCGCAGCCGAGGCACTGAACGGCCGTCATGCCGGTAACTCCGTACTTGCTGAGGATGGCTTTCAGGGCATCAAATTTGGAAAAGCTGGTAATAATTTCTATTCTGGACATCTCACTCATGGTTATTCTCCTTCACGAAACAAGGCCGCCGTACCATCCGCTGCTTCTCTGCAGCTTTGTACGACGACCCCTTTGTCTCCATTTTCTGTTATAGGATTTGCTCCTGTTTCTCTTTCAACCGACGGCTGTTTTCTGCCAGCCCGTCTTCGACAATCACTCGCCCATGGTCTCCTGTACATAAGCGCAGGCCTCATCCAGCGCTCTCAGTGCCCAGTCGAAGTCCTCCTGGGTTGCCCAGTAGTTGGGATAGATCCGGCATACGGCATCATTGTTGATGGTAAACATGGTACATACATGATTGACAACAGACATATGCTTGCAGACCTCTACGGTGTAGTAATCGCCGGCCTTGTTCTGACCATACTCGATACCAACCATGTAGCCGCGGCCCCGGACATCCTTGATGATGTGGGGATATTTCGCCTGAATCTTATGCAGACCGTCCCAGAAGTAAGGCGCATTCTTGCGGATGGTGCCGGGAACATCAGCTTCGATCATGAACTCCAGGCAGGCCAGAGCGGTAATACCGGAGATCTGGTTGTCCTGATAGGTTGCTGTATGGAAGAAAGCGGTCTCATCATTTCCGTAAGCTCTCATATACAGATCTTCGGAAGCAAGTACGCCGCCTACCGGCACCAGGCTGTCGGACATGGCCTTGGCAAAGGAAAGAGCGTCCGGTCTTGCCTTGTCACCGTAGTACATATGGGCCCACAGATAACCTGTTCTGCAGGAACCTGCCTGTACTTCATCCAGGCAGAAGAAGACATCGTACTTTGTGCAAAGTTCTCTCATCTTGGGCAGGTAATCTTCCGGCGGAACGTTGATGCCGCCCTCACCCTGAATGGGCTCACAGAAGAAAGCCATGATATCGCCCTTCTTGAACTCTTCCTCAGCTGCTTTCCAGTCACCATAAGGAACGTGAGCGTATCCCGGAAGATCGGGACCCTGCCACTGGCGCCACTTTGCTTTACCACCCAGGTTTACGGTAGCCTGGGTCTTGCCATGGAAAGAATTCATAGTGGAAAGGATGCGGGTCTTGCCTGGCTTGGTTCTGTAGCAGGCCAGACGGATCATCTTCAGCAGGGTCTCATTTGCCTCTGCACCGCCGCAGCAAAGGACGGTTCTGGGCAGATAAGGTGTGATCAGGGACATATTGTGGGAAAATGCCGCTGTAGTCTGATGCAGCATCAGGGGATCCATGGTCACCAGATGGGCATCCAGATACTTCTTTACTTTTTCTACCACATAAGGATTGTTCAGACCCAGCAGGGCCGGTCCTACAGAACCGATGAAATCCAGATGCTTTACACCTTTGGCATCCCACCAGTAAGCACCTTCTGCCTTTACTGCCACGTCACCTGCGCCGATGGCGATGGCTGCTGCGGTACGATACTGGTTGTTGTGCTGCAGCTGCAGTTCACGGGCCCGCTGCGCCTCTTCTACTGTCTTTACACTCAGCGCTTCATCTGCTGTGATAAAGCCCGGTACCACTTCTGCTGCGCTCTGTTTTTTCTCAAATTCCGGATAACTCATACTAAACTCCCTTCTACGCGACATCAGATACTGAAAAAGGCGCAACGACCTGCGACCTGCTGCCGCCTGTCATTACACCCTTGTAATGTCTGCTTTCTTTTGTTGTCTGCATCTTAATACAGTCCTTAGCCGAAATCTTGTAAAAATGGGACATGGTGCGGCAAAGGGAATTACCTGCGAAGATGACTGACATTGCAGATAACGAAGAAATGACAAAGATCAAAAGCGCTCTACCGGAAGACGGCATTCTTTGGAACCCCCCGGGCGCAGCTGAAAGGAAATATACAGGACGCTCTTCCTGCGACAGAAGGAATCGTCGAAATCACAAAAGAGACATATAGGATTGAGATTTCCAGACGCATAAAGTAAAATAAAGAACGAGCCATAAACTGGCGTACTTGCATCACTATTTTTGCCGCGGCCTACCCGCGGAATGGAGATTCTTATGAAAAAAAATAACTTTGGCCGCATCCTGCTCTGGATCCTGGCCGCCATCGGTTTCATGGCGATCGTATTTGCAGCCCTCTGCTTTTTCTATCTGAGAGATGATACAGACACGGAAAAGTCCCTGTCCTCTGCAGAGGTGACCACCATTGCGGATAATGAAGAAATGACCGAGGTCAAAAGCGCTCTGCTGGAGGATGGCGCTCTCCGGGAACCCAAAGTGCAGCTGAAGGGCGACGGCAGCGATCAGACCACCATCCTGGTCTACATGAACGGGTCCAATCTGGAATCCGAGGCCGGAGAAGCTACCACAGATCTTTCGGAAATGGTCGCTGCCGGTGACTCCGATCAGGTCAATATCGTGGTCCAGACCATGGGAACCAGAAGCTGGCAGGACACCTATGGCATCGCCTCCGACCGCAGCCAGATCTACACTGTCGGCGGAGACGGTCTGACACTGGTCAGAGATGACATGGGACAGGAGGACTGCACCTCAGCAGATACTCTGTCCGCTTTTATTCAGTGGGGCGTCAGCAACTATCCGGCAGACAGGTATATCCTTCTGCTCTGGGATCACGGCGGCGGCCCGGTCTACGGCTTTGGCTATGATGAATGGAACAGCGATGAGAGCGCCTGCCTGTCTGTGGATGAGATGCAGTCTGCCCTGCAGGATGCCGGCACCTATTTTGATCTGATCGGCATGGACTGCTGCATCATGTCCAGTCTGGAGGTCTGCTGCGCCCTCTATGATTATTGTGATTATGCCGTCCTTTCCGAGGACTTTGAATCCGGCCTTGGCTGGTATTACACAGACTGGCTGCAGGTCCTCTATGAAAACCCTTCTGTCTCCGGCGCCAACCTGGGTGCCACCATCTGTGACAGCGTAGTCAGCGCAAATGAAGCAGATGCCGAGGAGGGAGATGACACGATCATGGCTCTGATCGATGAATCCATGATGAAGGTCCTCTATACCGCCTGGACAGACTTCGCCTATGCAAACGAGTCTGCTCTGCTGGAAGAAAATTACAGTCAGGAGCTGAGCCGCAAGGCCGGCGGCCGTTACCTTCCCCGGCTGGCCGACTGGGGCAGCGACTGGAACAATATCTGGTCTGACGAGGAAGATGTTTCCCTGGCAGACTACTTTGTCACGGATATCATGGCCACTGCCCAGAATATCTCTTCCACAGAATCGGAAGCTCTGTCGGCTGCTCTGGCCCAGACCCTGGTCTATGTAAAGGCTTGCGGAGATGATACTTCCCTGACAGGACTTTCCGTGACCCTGCCCTACGGAAGTCAGGAATTCTATGAGAGCTGCCGGTCTGTCTTCACCAATATCGGTCTGGACAGCACCTATGTGGACTGGCTCTCTGCTTTCGCCGGTGTTTCCTCTCAGACAGAAGATTATGATTACAGTGACTGGGAAAATGACTGGAACGGCTGGGATAGCTATGATGACAACTATGACTGGAGCGACTGGGATTACTTTGGAAATGGCGCCTTCTGGGGAGAATGGGAAGACTTCTCCTATGAGGGACCGGATGACTACGGCTACGGCCCCGATGAAGACTGGGGCAGCGGATCCTATGAAAGCGGCCCGGCATCCGATGACGCATACGGGTACGGATATGACGACTATGATGACTGGGATCCCGGTGACGCCGGCTATAATGACATGGACTATGACGACTGGGGATATGATGATTTCGGCGATGATCGGGCCGATGAATTCGGGGGCAGTTACGGCGCCCCCTGGTAAATAAAGCGGACAGGATCTTCCGACTTGCCCGGTAGAAAGATGATGACAGATCTTCAACACTGACCCGCGGTTCCCGTTCTTACGGATGCCGTGGGTCATTTCTCTGTCCGCTCCGGCAGAAGACAGCTGATGGAATTTTTGCGAACTTTCTCAGGGGATGCGTGGTCCGGATGTTTTCCATCTGTCCTGGCAGAAAGATGATGACAGATCTTCTTCAATCGAAAGCGAAGGCGAAGTAAACAGGCTTCTGCGCCTCCTTCGTCAGAGGATACCACATAGCAAAGGGGCGGACAGGCAGGTGACTTTCTTCTGTAAGGGGGAAACCTTCCGGTCCACCCTCTTTTTTTTCGCAGCCGCGCTCTCCGTATGTCTGTCCCCGTCGGACAATAGGCGCTACAGCGCCCGGCATCTCCGCCGGCATCCGAAAGCTTCCCTGCCGACAGCCCAGCGCCCTGACCACGGCAGGAGCCAGACCCGGATCTCCCAGATATTCCGGAACGGTCAGGCTGTCTCCTTCCTTCCATGCGGTCAGAAGCAGCTCCTCTCCGGCATAAAATTCCGCCATGGTCTGCAGAAGATCAATGGTCTCTCCCTCCTGCAGCACACTGCCTGCCGGCAGCAATTCTCTTCTCCGCAGGATAAATTCTTCCCCGCTGATCTTTTCCAGAGACACGATGTCATCACCGGCCCGGCAGGTGAATTCTCTGACCGAGGTACAGGGACGATAGCCCATGTTTTCATACATGCGGACCAGACCTTCCTCCGCAGGCACCAGCATTGCTGCATCATAACCCTGCTGCCGCAGGCGACTATGGCTTTCCTGCATCAGCCGCCGGCATAAGCCACGGTGCCGGCAGGCCGGATCTGTGGCCACGGCAAAGATGTAAGCGATCTTTTGTCCCCGGCATACGCAGTCAAACCAGTACAGGGCAGCAGCCACTCTTTTTTCTTCCGCAATACAGCAGACATGGTCTGCCCGAAAGGCAGTCCCGAAAAAGGAATCCCAGAAATCCGGCTCTCCAAAGGCGCGGATCCAGAGCCGCCGCAGATGCTCTGCCGGGATCCTTCCACGGGACCCCTCATTGCTCTGCTCATCCGATTGGATCTTTCCATCGAACCTCTCTTTGCTCTGCTCATCCGACTGAATCTTTCCAGCGAACCACTCTTTGCGCTGCTCATCCGACTGGATCCTTCCACCGAACTTCTCTTTGCTCTGCTCATCCGACTGGATCTTTCCAGCGAACTTCTCTTTGCTCTGCTCCGGCCGGAGCGCACCCTCGGCTTTCATCCTCAGTCATCCTCCGATCTCAGACTAGCCGTATAGGATCCGATCAGACACAAAGGCCGGTAAGACAGCTTGGCCTGGCGAAGGCCCGACAGACCCATGTCATCCTCCCGATCGATGTAACAGAGCTCCGGGTGCTTTTCCCGCAGATAGCGGGCAAATTCCCGGTTGATCATGGCATAGGCGCCGTCCACACCGGCTTTTGCCTTTTCAAAATGGACATCAAAGGTATTTCGGTTCAGGAAAGAGCCCATGGTAAAGGCAGCGATCTCATTTCCAATCAGCAGATACAGACCCTCCATCTCCATCTCTTCAAAATGGGCAAAGGCACGGCGGAAGGCAGTCTTTTCCATTTCATAGTCCCCTTCCGGATCCGCAGCTTCCCGCTCTGCATACCATTCCTGCAGAAATCCCTGCGCCGGCAGAAGATTTTCCGCTGTCATCTCCTCCATACGCCAGTCAGGATAGGTCTTCAGGAAGCGATTGACGTGATTTTTCTTCTTGTGCATGCGGGAGCCGGGCAGGTCTGCCAGCGCATTGATCTCATAGATATAATCTGCCCCGTCCCGGTATTCCCGGAATTCGAATCTCCCGGGAAAGAAGTTCTCCAGTTCCTCCTTGTCCTGCCCGTCCAGGCCGCACAGCCGCAGTGGGATCCCTCTCTCCTCTGCATCCAGGATCAGGTCCTCCACAGCAGCTTTCCGGTCTCCGTCTCCCACCGGGTAGGGATACAGCTCATGGCCGTTGTAGTCTGCACGGATCAGGGCACATCCGTGACGGAAAGCCATGCACTGCTCTCCCCACATATAAATGCTGTTGAAGGTGAAGCCGCAGCCCTTGGTCAGCCCCTGCCTGCACAGGGACTGGTAATATTCTCTGTTTTTCATTTCCAATGGTTTAAATTCGATCATGTTTTTCATCATACAACAGGATTCCCTGCAATTCAAATATTCTCTCTCCTCTTCTCCATAGACCGGAGTCGTTCGTTTCAGGACCGAAGACCGGGATCTTTCGTCTCAGGATCGGAGACCGGGATCTTTCGCCTTAGGATCGGAGACCGGGATCGTCCGTTTCAGGACAGCCACAGATCGTACATCTTCAGATCTCCGCTTTTCGCCGATCCATATTTTTCTCCCATCAGCCCGGAAATTGCGGTATACTTCATAGGGGCCGGAAGCCTGCGGGAGCTGCTGCCAGTGTTTTCGTGTTATCATACGCCGATAAAAATTATATGCTTTGGGGCAAAGTGCCATTCGGAAAACGGATATACGAAGCCTTTCAGGGCTGCTGTGAGCGTTTTTTTGTACTATGGTAAGCCGGCAAAAGTCGTATGCTTTGGAGGCGAAGTGCCATTCGAAAAACGGATACCCGAAACCCCTCTGGCATTGCTGCAAGTATTTTCAAATGATGTCGGTCCGGAAAACAATGCCCATTTCGTACAGAGGCTCATAGTGTGCAGGACGCGGCATGGAGGTTATCATGAAACATATCAGGATCACAGAAAAAACAGGTACTCTGGACTTTGGCTACTCCTGCGTTCCTTTCCACTTTCTGAATCCCCACGAGATTGTCCTGTTCGACAGCGGCATGAAACCCATGCCGGGGATCTTCGACCAGCTGGATGCCGATGGGATCCGGGTAGCCGCCGTGCTGCATACCCACCTGCATGACGATCACATGGGCAACAATGCCATCATCCGGGAGCGGTACGGTGCCGCCTTTTTTGCCCATGAGCGGGAGATCGCTTTCGCTGAGGAAGTCCGGCAGGGAGGGGATGTCCGCTACCGTTCCTTTGACAGGGCTTCCGTGACCCCCTTTGATGACAGCTGCCGGGAACTGGTCATTCAGGATACGGCCTTCCGCCTCCTGCCTACGCCCGGTCACAGCGCAGGTCATACCGCTTTTCTCACACCGGACGGCGTATGCTGTGTGGGGGACTGCTTTATTTCCGGGAAATTTCTGGCGATCTCCAAAATTCCCTACATGCAGAACATCGAAGCCAGTCTGACCTCCATGCTACAGCTGGCGGATACCACCTATCCTCTCTACATCACATCTCACAAAGGCCCTGTTGCGCAAGACCAGCTAAAGAAGGTGATCTTCGACAATATTCTGCTGACCAGCCGCCTTTCCCTATCCGTAGCGGAACTGGCAGACCGGCCCATCCGGCGGGATGTCCTGGCAGACCGGGTCTTTGAGAAGCTGAAGCTGACCCACCTGCGGGATGTGGAATGGATCTGTTTTATGGTGGACCGGCATATTGATAAGGCCCTGGCCCGGCGGATGCTGACAGAACGCAATGGATTGTTATGTAAGAAGTAAGATTTAAAACTTCCCACAGCAGAGTTTTTCTACAAAACATGAACTGCCGAGGAGCGAAAATATCTTTTCGGAGTCTTAGAAAATGTCTCCGAAAAGACATTTTCGCTCCCGCCATGACAACGATAATGAAAAACTCTGCTACTCCCCCACACCCGGCGCCTGTTTTCAGGTATTCGCTGGCGCGGTGAAGTTGATGGGGCGGGAGGCGGCAAATCACCGACCTTCGCCATACGCGGGCTGCCTCCCTGCCTTCCCTGCCATTCGGTTCCGCTTCGCTCCTCCTCATGGAGAGGGTCGGCAAATCACGGACCTTCGCCATACGCGGGCTGCCGTGCAGCCCAGGCGGCTTCACCGCCTATGTCATAAAAAGCAAAAAACCTGCTTTATGAGCAAGCTCACAAGCAGGCTTTTCGTTTTTATGACCGTATGGCTATCAGCCAAAGTATCTGTCCAGCAGACCCTTCAGTGCGCGGCCGTGTCTTGCCTCGTCCTTAGCCATCTCATGAACAGTATCATGGATCGCATCCAGATTGTTCTTCTTTGCGCATTTAGCCAGCTCGAACTTACCGGCAGTAGCGCCGAACTCGCAATCAACTCTCCATGCCAGGTTGTCCTTGGAAGTAGCCTTCATATTGGGCTCCAGATCCTCACCCAGGATCTCTGCAAACTTAGCTGCATGCTCAGCCTCTTCATATGCTGCCTTCTCCCAGTACAGACCAACCTCAGGATAACCCTCGCGATGAGCGATGCGGGCCATGCACAGATACATACCAACCTCAGAACACTCGCCCTGGAAGTTTGCCATCAGCTGCTCATAGATGTATTTCTTGTCTTCCTCAGAGATGTCGGGGTTGTTCTTTACTGTCTTTGCATAGATGCCATACTCATGCTCTGCTGCCAGAGTCATCTCTCCCTCTACCTCTTTGAATTTATCGGCAGGAACACCACATACGGGGCACTTCTCAGGAGCGGCATCTCCTTCGTGTACATAACCACAAACGCTGCATACATACTTTTTCATAGTTATCATTTCCTTTCTTTTTTGATTTATCAAAACAGGAATAATTCCTGTTTTTAACTTAATTGAAGTATAGCAATCTGCCTTCCCTCTGTCAATCGGATTCTCCGGAACTATTGCATAAATTCAGGAACAATTCCTGTTTTCTATCTGCCACTGGTGCCGCAGAAAACTTTCACAGTATCTGGTGCTGCCATGTCCTGCGCTGCCATACCTGGGATGCATACTCAGATTCACTTCATGGCAGATGCTTCCCATAATCCTCCAGGGATGATCACGTATTCTATGTGGACTTTTCCCTGCGCGGACCATTCCCGGATTCCCCGGGGAAAATTTACGTAGTCTCCTCCCGGCAGGATGGGCACAATCCCGTAAACAAAACGATACAATTTTCAATGCTGCCCTCGAACTGTCCGGAAATGGTATCCGACAGGTCATGGAGCTGTTTGTCACCGAAATCCAGATCCAGCACTCTGCTGCACCTGCGGCAGACAAAATGATTGTGAGGCTCAATGTTTCCATCAAAATGATCTGCCCCAGAGGGAGTAGGGATCCGGAGGATGTCTCCCATCTCAGAGAGCAGGGAAAGGTTCCGATATACGGTACCCAGGCTGACATTTGGATGGATCTTCCGAAGATCTGTCAGCACCATATCCGCCGTAGGATGATCATGTCTGGAAAGGATGTTGCTCTTGATCGCTTCCCGCTGTCGGCTGTATTTCAGAGTCGGCATAGCGTTGATTCCTTTCTTTTAAAATCAGTAATAATTCCTGTTATTGATTTCAGTATACAGAATCCATTCCCGCTTGTCAAGCCGGCAAAAAAAATTATGTCGACTGTTCCATTGACATTTTTCCCTTTCCTGCTTAGAATTAAGCATGAAGAAGCACTGCATCAAGCGGTTGGCTTTTTGTGTGGTTTATTTTTTCACAACCGTCACTTGGCCGAGTGGCGGTTGTTGCTCTTTACGACAATAGTTACGGTAAATTGACCGATATGCAGCGTAATTCGCATAGCTCTCACCTCCTTCCGGACGTGATCGCCAACCGCCTGTGCTTTTGCAGTGCTTCTGCCTTCTCTCGAAGACAGCTTGAGTTTATCAATTATTGCACATTATGTCAACTTGTCCCTTGACATTTTTCCCTTTCCTGCTTAGAATTAAGCATGAAGAAGCACTGCATCAAGCGGTTGGCTTTAGTTTAGTTTCTATTACTTAGAAACCGTCACTTGCCAGAGTGGCGGTTTCTGCTTTTTACGACAATGGTAACAGTATATTTACCGATATGTAACGTAATTCGCATAGCTCTCACCTCCTTTCGGATGTGATCGCCAACCGCCTGTGCTTTTGCAGTGCTTCTGCCTTCTTGCGAAGACAGCTTGAGTTTATCAATTATCGTACATTATGTCAACTTGTCCCTTGACATTTTTCCCTTTCCTGCTTAGAATTGTACATAAAGAAGCACTGCGTCAAGCGGTTGGCTTCTTGAAGGTTTTCTATTTGCTATAGAAACCGTCACTTGCCAGAGTGGCGGTTTCTGCTTTTTACGATAATGGTAACAGTATATTTACCGATATGTAACGTAATTCGCATAGCTCTCACCTCCTTTCGGATGTGATCGCCAACCGCCTGTGCTTTTGCAGTGCTTCTGCCTTCTTGCGAAGACAGCTTGAGTTTACCAATTATCGTGCATTATGTCAACTTGTCCCTTGACATTTTTCCCTTCATTGCTTAGAATTGTACATAAAGAAGCACTGCATCAAGCGGTTGGCTTTTTCAGGTAATTTAATTTTAAACGACCGTCACTTTGCCGAGTGGCGGTTGTTGCTCTTTACGACAATAGTTACGGTGTATTTACCGATATGCAGCGTAATTCGCATAGCTCTCACCTCCTTTCGGATGTGATCGCCAACCGCCTGTGCTTTTGCAGTGCTTCTGCCTTCTTGCGAAGACA
>R14__coassemble_309_pt1 | contig 38212 bp, 28 predicted proteins | sample R14__metabat2_high_PE_030 | metagenome-assembled genome bin R14 | reverse complement strand
GGGGCTGCGGTATCGCTATCGTGCAGCTGGTGATCACGCTGACCGGCACCGATGTATCCGGCTGGGGTCCTGTATTGGGCTATATTTTCAAGTCTTCCATCAATTCCGGCGTAATCGCCATGGTGGGCGGCCTGGTCATCGTTCCTGTCATCTCTCTGTTTACGAAGAAGCAGGACAAGAAGGAAGTAGAGCAGATCTTCTCCTGCTATGAAGAGAAGACAGAGGTTCCGGTCAGCGAACATCTGAAGTAAGAGGTTCGCAGGAATTCATTTGACGAACAGTTGGAGTAAGAAGTTCACAGGAATGCAACTGACGAGCATCTGAAACAAAAAAGTGAATGAAGTGATTGTGAAGCAGATTCTGTCTGCGGACCGGTCATCTATCATATCTTTCTCAAACTAAGGAAGCGGTATTCCCCTGATAGGGATGCCGCTTCCGCTTTTTTGCAGGGGAATTTGGTTCCGGGCGGATGAAATCCAGGTGCGGGAAAAATATCCGCCGCGGGAGGGGAGTTCAGGCGGATAGAAAAGCCAAATCCGGAAAGTATCCGCCGGCCCAATCACTACCACAGAGCAGGACGCCTGAAGTACACGAAAATTTGTAAAGAATCTGGTGGAAATACATAAAAAAGCACGAAAATATATAAAAACATTGTAAAAAACGGACAAAGGATTATAATCAGAACAAGAAAGGAGGGAGGTTGATGAAAAGTATCAGAGATATTTACAAGATAGGTACAGGCCCCTCCAGTTCCCATACCATGGGTCCGGAAGCTGCCGCCAGAGATTTCAGGAAGAGATATCCTGACGTGGACAGCTACAAAGTGTTCCTGTATGGTTCTTTGTCCAAGACCGGAGAAGGACATGGAACAGATCGTGCCGTGATCAAGACCATGGAGCCCACAGCATGTGAAGTGATCTTTTCACAGACGGATCCGGAAAACATGCGGCATCCCAACACCATGGATATCATCGCCATCAAAGACGGGCAGGAGATCGCCACCCAGCGCTACTACAGTATTGGCGGCGGCGATATCGTGATCGAGGGACAGGAAGCCAAAAAAGGTACAGAGGCAGAGGTCTATCTGGAGAATTCCTTTGCGGAGATCAAGCAGTTCTGTCAGTGCAGCTACATTGACCTGCTGGATTACATTGCCACAAATGAAGAGGATGAGCTCTGGGATTACCTGGGAGAAGTCTGGCAGACCATGAAAACTGCTGTGCAGGAGGGCCTGACCAAGGAAGGGATCCTGCCGGGCGGTCTGAACATCGCCAGAAAAGCAAAGACTCTTTACACCAGAGAGCTGGAGACAAAGCATCCGGAAGTCATTGAGTGTCAGATGGTCTGTTCCTATGCTTACGCAGTCAGTGAGCAGAATGCGGACAATGGCATCATTGTAACGGCACCCACCTGCGGTTCCTGCGGCGTGCTGCCGGCGGTCCTTTACTATCTGCAGGAAAAGAAAGGCTTCTCAGATGAAAAGATCGTCAATGCACTGGCCATTGCCGGTATTTTCGGAGAACTCGCCAAGAAAAACGCTTCTGTATCCGGTGCCGAGTGCGGTTGTCAGGCAGAGGTAGGCGTTGCCTGTTCCATGGCAGCGGCAGCAGCGGGATATCTTTTCCGTTACAATATTGAGCAGATTGAATATGCGGCGGAGATGGCTCTGGAGCATCATCTGGGTCTGACCTGTGATCCCATTTGCGGCCTGGTGCAGGTGCCCTGCATTGAGCGAAATGCAGTAGCTGCCATGAGAGCCATCAATGCGGCAAATCTGGCATTCTTCCTGTCCGGTACCAGAAGAATCAGCTACGATATGGTTCTGAAGAGTATGTATCAGACCGGTCTTGACATGAATGAGTCCTATCGTGAGACTTCTCTGGGTGGCCTGGCCAGAGCTTATACCAGACGGGGCAAGCGCAGGTAGGGTGGAAATCTTTCCGCTGTACATGCCAGGTGCATGCCAGGCAAATCATATTATCGGAAACCATAAGTATAAGAGAAATGAGGGAAAACTATGAAAACGATCGTAAATAAATGGAAAAGCACAAATCTGATCCTGAAGATCCTGTGCGGTATCATCATCGGTGCCGTTCTTGGTCTGCTGGTGCCGGCTGCCACACCGATCAGCTACCTCGGCACCCTGTTTGTCAGCGCATTGAAGGCCATTGCGCCCATCCTGGTCTTTGTACTGGTCATGAGCTCCATCTCCAAGGCCGGCGCAGGCATCGGTTCCAAGTTTAAAAATGTAATCATCCTGTATATGGTCAGCACATTTATCGCAGCTATCTTTGCTGTATTCGTCAACTACTTTTTCCCGCTGACCGTTACACTGGCTACAGAGGCCACGGAAGCTTCCGCTCCCCAGTCGCTGGGCGCAATTTTTGAAAATCTGCTGACAAATATCGTGGAAAATCCGGTCAGCGCTCTGGCAGGCGGCAATTATCTGGGCATCCTGTTCTGGGCAGTGGTCATTGGTTTTGGCCTGAAGGTAGTTGCAAATAAGACCACCATTGACGTAGTAGAGAACTTCTCCAATACAGTTTCCAAGGTAGTCGGATGGGTCATCCAGTGCGCTCCCTTCGGTATCATGGGTATCGTGTTCAATGCGGTTTCCACCAGCGGTCTTTCCATCTTTACCTCCTACGGAATGCTGATCCTGGAGCTGGTAGGCACCATGCTTTTCATCATGCTGGTCTCCAACCCGCTGATCATCTTCCTGTGTACCAGAGAGAATCCCTATCCCCTGGTATTTACCTGCATCCGTGAGAGTGCCATTTCCGCATTCTTTACCAGAAGCTCCGCAGCCAACATTCCTGTAAATATGGCGCTTTGCGAAAAGCTGGGGCTGGACAAGGAATTCTATTCCGTATCCATTCCGCTGGGCTCTACCATCAACATGGACGGTGCGGCAGTCGTGATCACCATTATGTCTCTGACACTGGCAAATACCCTGGGTATCTCTGTTCCGCTGCCCATGGCCATTCTGCTGGCTCTGATCTCCACCCTGGGCGCCTGCGGTACCTCCGGTGTTGCCGGCGGTTCCCTGCTGCTGGTTCCCATGGCCTGCTCCCTGCTGGGCATCTCCAATGATGCTGCCATGCAGATGGTTGCAGTTGGTTTCATCATCAGTGTCATCCAGGATTCCATGGAGACAGCCCTGAACTCCAGCTCTGACGTTGCCTTCACCGCAACAGCCGAGAAGATGGCCAACAAAAAAGCTGCTAAGAAAAAATAAAAATCGACGCAGAAAAATAAAGATCGACCGGGGAAAATAAAGGCCAATGAAAAGTAAAGGCTGATCAGAGAAAGTAAAGACCGGCCAGAGAAAATAGAGGGAAATAAGAGAAAATAAAGGCAAATGGAACCTCATCCGATGAAGTGACATTTTGCGCTATGGATATCAAATAAATCCATGGAGAAAAAATCCTCCTTTGCTATGTTGGAAGAAAACAACAAACAGCACTGGAGGGTTTTTTATGTCCGCTTATACCTGGCAATTTACAGAAGATGGTCTGGCCATCCTGCAGAAAAACGGGAAAAATATTTTCTATGGATATTCTCAGGCAGAGGCTGCAGACGGAAGAAAAATAGACAGCAGAAAGGCAGTACAGGTTTTTGCCAAGGGCAATACGGCTGTGTATCAGGCAGCCAATGGTCTGGTACTGACCCAGATGGTGAAAGAGGGAGACATGCCGGGGATCCGGATCTCTCTGGCCAATGCGGATGGCAGCGAGGTGACCTGCAATCACCTGATCCCTCTGGTGATCTGGGGCGGAGATGCCCAGGCGGCGCCTCTGTTCAACTGCCTCTTCAGCCGCATGCTGCTAGTGCCCTATGATAATACCATGTGGCTCAGATATGAGGCAGTGCCTTTCCGGGCAGGACGGACCAGTTATGATTTTACAGTTGTATTTTCGGAAGAGACAAAGGCAGGCCTGCTGATCGGTGCCACGGACTTTTCAGTCTGGAAAAATGCGGTGGTCAGTTCCGGTTCTGAATCCCGCCAGTTCCGCCTGGTCAGCGGTATTGCGGATGAAGGGACCCATGACACCTGTGACCATGGCATGCAGACCGGCGTTTCCGTCATGTCCGCTCCCTTTGTTTTCCTCTTTGAGGAGGATTATCGGAACATGCTGGAGGCCTATGGCGATTGCCTGAAGGAGCTGCATCATCCGCTGGAATGGAAGGGCGGCGCTCCCTTTGGCTTTAACAGCTGGGCGGGTCTGGCCTTTCGTCTGAATGAATCCAACTTCAGGGCTACCGGCAAGCTGTTTCGGGAAAAGCTTCGCCCGGCCGGCTACGAAAATGAAGGAGAGCAGTATATCAACTTTGATGCAGGCTGGGCGGACATCGATGCGGAAGCCAGAAAAGAACTGGTGGAGGAGCTGCATGCCAATGGACAGTACGCGGGCATCTATGATTCTCCCTTTGCCTGTTTTGCGCCTGATATCGACGAAGAGATCCCGGAACTGCCGGGTCATACCTTCCGTGAGATCCTGCTGAGAGACAGGGAGGGTCAGATCCTGGAGCGGATAGACGGCGCTCATCCCTATGATGTGACACATCCCTTGTGGATGCAGATGGAAAAAGTCAAGACAGATTACTACAAGGAACTGAAGTTCGATTACGCCAAATTTGATTTTATCTCCCATGGGGCAGCGGAAGGCGTCCATTTTAACAGGGAGATCAGCACCGGACGACAGGCCCTGACTTTCGCCTATGAGTATCTGGACAGCCTGCTTTCTGAAGAAGAAGTGGGGCATCCCTTCTTCCTCAGTCTGTCTATTGCTCCTCTGTTCCCTCATGGTTATGCCCATGCCCGCCGCTTCTCCTGCGATGCATTCGGTATGGACGAGGATGTGGAATATGTACTGAATGCACAGACCTTTGGCTGGTGGGAAAATGGCAGGCTCTATGCCTTCAATGACCCGGATCATATCTGTCTGCTGCGGGGATCCTTTGCTCCCAGAGACAGTTATTTCGGTGAGGCCAAGGCACGCTATACTACCTCTGTCATTGGTGGCACCGTGATGATGCTGAGTGATGACTATGGAAATGAAGAAGCCCTGCGCAGAACACTGGAGCTGACAGCCAACCGGCAGATCAACAAAATAGCGGCTTCCAGAGTGGCCTTCCGTCCAGTCGGCAGCAATGGATTTTCCGCCTGCAATTGCTTCACAGCGTCGATCGATGGGACACAGTATGCAGCCCTGTTCCATTGGAGAACAGGAAAAGAGGAAGTTTCAGTGGAGGCAGCAGCCATGGGAGCTCTGCCGGGCAGCTGCTGGAAAGACCTCTGGACGGGACTGGAGCTGCAGGAGCAGGACGGCAGGATCTGCTGGCAGGCAGAGGGGTGTGATGCTCTGCTGCTGAAGGCCCTGCAGTAGGAACGGCGGCCTGAGGGTCCTGCCGCAGGGAGCTGCGGCATATCCTGGAGCTTTGAAGACCTGCAGCGAAAGTATCAGAAATCCTTCCATGAAGGAGACACATTTTTCCATGTTGGAAAAAACAGAAGATTGATAGAATACATACATGAGAAAAAATCTCATAGAACCCTTCCTGATTTTTTATCATAATCCTCTTTTTCTTGGGTCCGATGCGAAAGCAAAGGATCTGCGCATGAGAGCCGCTCTGAACAGAGCGGCTTTCGTTCTACAGAAAGAAAGATGGCCCTGCGGAACGGGGCAGGAGATCGAATGGATAAATATTATGCAAATGCCCTGAAGCTGGGCATGAAAGAATATAGGGCTGCTCTTTCCAGAGGCGCCTACCCTTATCTGCCGGTGTTGGATGAACTGGTCCCGGAGAAGAAAAATCTGCCGGGGATCGATCTGGGTCTGCAGCAGGTGCCGACGGAACTGATCGTGGGCACAAAGACCACCGGCCGGACCAATTCCTTTGCCGGCAATTTCATGCCCATTGCCGATGATAAAAGCGAGTTTGCGGACAAATGGAGATCCCTTTGCAGAAGTCATCTGGAGGAAGGAATCCGGGAGCCTGTGGTTCTCTATGAGTATATGAACCGTTTTTATGCCATGGAGGGCAATAAGCGGATCAGCGTTCTGAAATACTTCGATGCAGTGACTATTCCGGCAAGGGTGTACCGCATTCTGCCGGACAGGTCGGAAGATCCCACGGTGCAGCGCTATTTTGAATTTGTGGAATTCTATAAAAAAACGAAGATCAATTATATCGAGCTGTCCCGCAGCGGCGCCTATGCGGAGCTGGCAGAGATCCTGGAGAAGAATGGATTCTCCGAATGGACGGAAGACGACCTGAAGCGGCTGCGGACGGACTACTATTATTTCCGTAAGGCCTACAGAAAGTGCGGCGGTGACCATGTGAGGATCACAGTGGGGGATGCTCTGCTGGCTTTCCTGAGGATCTATGGCTATGAAGGCCTGCATGATCTGTCGGTAGAGGAATTGAAGAAGACCCTGACCCGCATGTGGCAGGAGATCATGCTGCAGCAGGAAAGCTCCCAGGTGGAGATCAAGCTGGACCCGGAAGAGAAGAAGGGGAAAGGTCTGAAAAATATTCTGCCGGTGAAGAAGCTCAGCGTCGCTTTCATGTACAATCAGACGCCGGAGGAATCCAGCTGGATCTCTGAGCATGAGCGGGGGCGCAGATATGTGCAGGAGCGCATGGGAGATCAGGTCAGCACAGCAGCATATCTCTGTACAGATGACAGCTCCACAGAAGCGCAGATCCGTCAGGCTGTTGCCGGAGGTGCTTCCGTGATCTTCGCTGTATCGCCGGAGCAGCTGCCTGTCTGTGTCCGCATGGCGGTGGAGTATCCGTCTGTGATCTTTCTCAGTTGTACACTGAACCAGCCCCAGCGTTCGGTCTGCATGTATTTTCCCCGCATGTATGAGTCCAAGTTTGTATTCGGCGCAGTGGCAGCGGCCCTGTCGGAGGACAACAGGATCGGCTACATCTGCAAATATCCCGTTTACGGCAGTATTGCGGAGGTCAATGCCTTTGCCAGGGGCGCTCAGATGGTCAATCCGGATGTCCGGGTACATCTGGAGTGGTCTGCCGGCTGCAGTACAGAGGAAGCAGCGGAGCGCCTGACAGCAAAAGGGATCCATCTGATCTCTGTCCGGGAGCGGCTGAAGGAAAAAAGGAATGACAGGTCGGTTTTCGGACTTTCCTGGGTGGAAAACGGAGAATTCACTCCCCTAGTCCTGCCCATCTGGAACTGGGGCGTCTACTACGAAAAGCTGATCCGGAGCATCCTGACCGGATCCCTCCGGGAGCAGAAAGACCGGACAGCAAAGTCCCTGAACTTTTACTGGGGCATGTCCAGCGGTGTTGTGGAGCTGGTCTATTCCAATGAGCTGCCGGCCGGTGTTCTGTATCTGGCCAGATTGCTGGAAAAGGCCATTTTCAACGGCGACTGCCACCCATTTTATAATCCCGGAGGCAGTGCGGAGCAAAAAGTGACGGTAGAGGACCTGGAGAGAAATCTGGCCATTGAGGATATCCTGCACATGGATGTCCTGGAGCCCTGCGTGGAAGGCAGTATCCCTGCCTACAGTGAGATGAATGAGGAAGTAAAACAGCTGGTGAATACCATCGGACTTCCCCTGGCAAAGGAAAAGCCTGTCCTATGAAGATCCTTTTTATTGCAGATATAGAGTCGCCGGGGCTCTATGATTTCTATTCCCCCGGCAAACTGGATGATTACGATCTGATCGTTTCCTGCGGGGATCTTTCCCGGGAATATCTGGAATTTCTGGTGACCATGGCCAGATGTCCCCTGCTCTATGTCCATGGCAACCATGATGAGACTTTCACAGAGCATCCGCCGGAAGGCTGCATCTGCATTGAAGACCGGGTCTTTACCTATGGAGGTCTGCGATTTCTGGGACTTGGGGGTTCCCACCGCTACCGGCCGGACGCAACCTATATGTACACGGAAAATGAGATGCGCTTCCGGGTCCTGCGTATGTGGCTGCGGCTGAAACGGCTGGGCGGCTTTGATGTGCTGGTATCCCATGCGCCGGCTTACGGGCTGGGTGATCTGGATACCATTCCCCACAGGGGATTTCAGTGTTTCCGGGATCTTCTGAAAAAATACAGCCCCAGGCTGATGGTACATGGCCATGTGCATGGAAATTACGGCAGGAAACTGCAGCGGGAGCGGACTTATCACGGTACCTGCATCGTCAATGCTTTTGAACGCATCTGTATAGAGATAGATCCTGAAAATGAAAAAGCAAGGAGAGAAGAAACATGGGAAGAACAACAGAAGAACTGCGCAGAATGATCTCCACGGAGGAATTTGCCGGACGGCTGAAAGCGATCTACTGTGATGAGGCACTGGTACCGGTCCAGCAGCTTCGTTATCAGCAGGCGCTGCAGAGCTATGAAGACCTGTTCGGCTGCCAGGAGGCAGAGATCTACAGTGCCCCGGGCCGCAGCGAGGTGGGCGGCAACCACACGGACCACCAATATGGCAAAGTGCTGGCCACTTCATTGAATCTGGACTTCATAGCTGTGGTCCATCCCCTGGAGGAGCCGGTGGTGGAACTGAAGTCGGAAGGCTATGACATGATCCGGGTAGATCTGACAAAGCCGGAGCCCGACAGCAGGGAGTACGGAACCACGGATGCTCTGGTGCGGGGCATGGCAGCCGGCCTTGTAGAAAGAGGGTACCGGATCGGCGGCTTCCGGGCTTATGTGACCAGTGATGTACCGGGGGGCGCCGGCATGTCGTCCTCTGCGGCCCTGGAGATCCTGATCGGCACCATCCTTTCCGGCCTGTATAACGATGGGAAAGCAGGAGCTGTGGAACTGGCCCGGATCGGCCAGCAGGCGGAGAATGTCTTCTTCGGCAAGCCCTGCGGCCTTATGGACCAGATGGCCTGCTCTGTGGGCGGCCTGATCCGCATCGATTTTGCGGATCCGAAAGCGCCGGTGACGGAGTCTGTTCAGGTGGATTTCTCCAGGTACGGTCACAGTCTCTGCATTACGGATACCAAAGGCTCCCATGCGGATCTGACAGATGACTATGCGGCGATCCCGCAGGAAATGAAAAAGATCGCTGCCCATTATGGGAAAGAGGTTCTGCGGCAGGTAGACGAGGAAAGATTCCGGAAAGATCTGCCGGAGCTGCGGCAGGCATATGGTGACCGGGCTGTGCTCCGGGCCCTGCATTTCTTCAGGGAAAATGCCAGAGTAGATGCCCAGTGCCGGGCCCTGGAAGCAGGGGATTTTGAAGCATTTAAAAAGCTGATCCGCGCGTCCGGACGGTCTTCCTATATGTATCTGCAGAATGTGTATTCCAACAAGGATGTCACTGCTCAGGGCCTGTCTCTGGCTCTCTGCATCAGTGAGCAGGTGTTGGGAGAGGACGGTGCTTACCGGATCCATGGCGGAGGCTTTGCCGGCACCATTCAGGCATTTGTACCGGAAGAAAAGACAGAGGAATACAGGATGGCTATGGACGATCTGTTTGGACCGGGTTCCTGTCTGGTCCTGAAGGTCCGGCCCTATGGCGGCATCCGGGTGATCTGAAGCAAAGGAGGAAAAGATGAATCTGTATCGCGAGATCGCAAAACTGACAGCTTATGGTGTGGAGAAGGGTCTGATCGAAAAAGCAGATGAGACCTATGTGATCAACCAGTATATCGACCTGTTCGGTCTGCAGGCGTATGAAGCCCAGGATGTTTCCGGAGAAGCTCTGGTGCTGGAGGAGATCCTGGCAAATCTGACAGGAGCGGCTTTTGAAAAGGGCCTGCTGGACAATGACGGTATTGTGGCAAAGGACCTGTTTGATACAAAACTCATGGGTGTCCTGACGGAACGTCCCTCCGGCATCCGGAGGAAATTTGCCGCGCTTTATAAAGAGGACCCCGTCAGGGCAACGGACTGGTTCTACACCTTCAGTCAGGATACCAATTACATCCGGCGGGACCGGATCAAAAAGGATCGCCGCTGGAAGGTGGACAGCAGCTACGGGCAGATCGATATCACCATCAACCTGTCCAAACCGGAGAAGGACCCCAAGGCCATCGCGGCAGCCAGGACCATGGCCCAGACGTCCTATCCCAAATGTCAGCTCTGCATGGAAAATGAAGGTTACAGCGGAAGAGTGGACCATCCGGCCCGGCAGAATCACCGGATCATTCCCATCCGGGTTAAGGGCATGGACTGGGGTTTCCAGTATTCTCCCTACGTGTATTACAACGAGCACTGCATCGTTTTCAACGGGCAGCATGTACCCATGAAGATCGACAGGGCGGCCTTTGAGAAACTGTTTTCCTTTGTGGAGCAGTTCCCGCACTATTTCCTGGGCTCCAATGCGGATCTGCCTATTGTAGGCGGTTCCATCCTTTCCCATGATCATTTCCAGGGCGGCCACTATGAATTCGCCATGGAAAGAGCAGCCATGGAAAAGGGGATCACGATCCCGGGTTACGAGGACGTGGAGGCGGGGATTGTCCACTGGCCCCTGTCCGTGATCCGTATCCGCCATAAGGAGGCGGCCCGCCTGATCGATCTGGCGGATCATATCCTGCAGGCCTGGAGGGGTTACACGGATGAGGCAGCTTTCATTTTCGCGGAGACAGACGGAGAACCTCACAATACCATTACACCCATTGCCAGAAAGAGGGGGGACCTCTTTGAACTGGATCTGACCCTCCGGAATAACATTACGACGGAGGAGTTTCCGCTGGGGGTCTATCACCCTCACAGTGAGTATCATCATATCAAGAAAGAGAACATTGGCCTGATCGAAGTAATGGGCCTGGCGGTCCTGCCGGCCAGACTGGACCGGGAGATGCGGCTGTTGGCGGAGTGCCTGACCGAAAAGGGAGAGATGGATGAGATCCCGGAACTGGAGAAGCATAAAGCCTGGGTAGCAGAATTCCGGAAGGGCTATGGGGAGATCACCACTGACAATGTGAACACCATTCTGGAGACGGAGATCGGAAAGGTCTTTGTAAAAGTACTGGAGGATGCCGGTGTCTATAAACGCACACCGGAAGGCAGGGAGGCCTTTGGCCGTTTCCTGGCGGTCCTGTGATCTGAAAAATGACGGTGATTGCTGCGCACCATGGTTTCGTACGGGAATTCTGGTCTGCGCAGCAATTTTTTTAGAATGTGATAAGCGGCAGGTTGTGTTAAACTATAGAAGAATGTAAAACGGCAAGGATGAAGTTATGATCACTATTCTTTTGGTAGAAGACGAAAAAATTGAACTGGATACCCTGAAGAACTATGTGCACTGGAAGGACTGTGGTGTGGACAGGGTGTTTACAGCCAGAGGCGGCAGGAGCGCCCTGGAGTGTGTATCGGCAGAGGATCCGGATATTATTTTCACAGATATCCAGATGCCTGGCATGACAGGCATGGAGCTGGCCGGTATCCTCCGGGCGGAAGGATCTCACGCAAAACTGGTCTTCCTGACCGGATATGACCGATTTGAATACGCCAGAGAAGCGATCAGGCTGCAGGCCTCAGAATTCCTGCTGAAGCCTTTCCGGATCGATGAAGTGGAAAACCTGACCCGCAGACTGGTGGAGGAGATCCGGAAAGAAAGATCCCGGAAGGAGATCTCCGGACTGGCTGTGGGAAAAATGATCGAGCAGTCCTGCGCGGGAAATACAGAAGAGGCGGAACTGATGGCAGAAGCCTGCTTCGGCAGGCAGGCCGGACAGGTCATGCTGCAGGTGGCAGCCATTCGGGATAAAGGATTGCAGGGCAGGGAAAAGATCAATGAACTTCCGGAGCTTGTCCACAGCTTTACCGGTCATGGATTTCTCTGGCTTTTCCTGCCGGCCACGATCCATATGGAGATCCTGACGGCCAGGATCCGCAGAGCTTTCCCCGGGCAGCCTCTGCAGATCGTGTGGTATGAGAAAACCTGTAATCTGCTTCATCTGGAAGAGGCCTGTGAAAAGATCCGGTCCTGCGGAGATGATCTGTTTTACAGCCCGGAGGAGATCTGCCTTTCCACAGAGGAGCATTGCTGCTGGAATACCTATCAGGACCGGATCGGTCCCATGAGGGAAAAAAGACAGCTGCTGGAAAAGGTACAGGCAGGAGATGCGGATGGGGCAGCAGAATGTCTGCAGCGGTGCTTTGCCCTGATCAAGGATCTGCAGCAGAGTGCTTTTTGCCAGAATGCGTTTGGCCTGCTGATCTATATACGAAGAGAACTGCAGGAACTTGACGGCGGGGAACAGGTGCCGGAGCTTCCGGACATTCTGCATGCGGACAGCTTTGAAAGCGCCTGCCAGATGGCTCTGCTCTGGCTGCAGAGCTGCTGTATACTGCGAAAGCAGGAGGAACAGAGATGGTCCTCCTATGTCAGGCGCTTTGTCTCCCGGCATTACATGGAGGATTGTACCGTGGAAGAAATGGCAGAAGGAATCGGCGTATCCCCCAACTATCTGCGGCGCAAGTTCAAGGAGGAGACCGGCATCACCATCCTGGAGTACCTGACCAATACCAGACTTCTGATCGCAGCGGAACTGCTGGAAAATTCAGACCGGAAGATCAAGGATGTCAGCCTGGCAGTAGGTTATCCCAATGTCTCCTATTTTACCCAGATCTTTACCAGAAAATTTGGAGTGAGACCAAATGAGTTCAAAAAGAGCAGGAAAACGAATACGGAAATGGTATGACGATCTCACCTTCCTGAAAAAGACCCTGGTTGTCTACTTGCTGTGCGCGGTGCTGCCTATGGTCCTGACCATGCTGATCTATTATTTCAGCACGGTGAATCTGCTGATGGAGCAGACCTATCGGGAGATGGAGCAGAACATGGCGGCCATGGAAAATGCGATAAATGCTTCTCTGCAGCCTTATCAGGCTCTGATGGAGACATTGAAACATGATAAGACCCTGAATATCCGTCTGAGTGTGGATTATACAGAGGTCTCCTACAGTGATCTGGCTTATTACATGGATTCCACCATGGATATCGTTACAGCTACGCATCCTTATGCGGATGCAGTCTGTTTCTACAGTGACAATGAGACCCTGCCGGAGGATGGCTATTATTTTCATCCGCTGGAAGAACTGGGAGAGGATATCTCTGACCGGCTGGGTGCCGACAGTATCCTGATCTACAGGCCGGAGGGGGAGGAGCAGGAGATCTGCATGCTGTCTCCCATGAATTATTATCCTTCTGCCAACATGCACCATTATGTCAGCGTGAAACTGGATGAGGAAATGCTGTACGGGCAGATCGAATCAGCTGAGGGCATGGGAGACATTTATCTGCTGGATCAGGAGGGAAAGATCCTCTGTTCAGGCTTCCGGGAAAGAGAAAGCGTGCAGGTGATCGGTTATTTCCCCAATGCGGCAGAAGTCACGTCCGGCACTGTCTACCAGACGCTGGCAGCGGACAATATCAGCTACATCTGTGAGCAGCTGGATCTGGACAATGGACTGCGGCTTCTGATGGCCAGAGATTACCGGGAACTGATCAGCAGCGCCTGGATGGCCCCTTTGCAGATACTGGTCCTCCTGCTGATCCTGACGGCGGTCATGTTTTCTGTTGCTGTGCAGATCAGTATACACAATGGGCAGCGTCTGCGCCGGGTGCTGGATGCCATGAAAAAGCTTGGCAGGGGAGAACTGAAGGAGCCCCTGCCGCCCATGGGAAATGATGAATTCGGCCAGGTAGCCGGAGCAGTCAACGAGACCGGACAGCAGATCGATCTGCTGATCAGGGAAAATTATAAAAAACAGCTGCAGCTGAAGAGCAGTGAACTGAATCTGCTGCAGGAGCAGATCAATCCCCACTTCCTTTACAATGCCCTGGCAGTGATCAGTTCGCTGGGTATCCGGGAAGACGCGCCGCAGACGGTGCAGAGCATCCGCAACCTGGCGGATTTCTACAGGATCTCTCTGAACAAGGGCCGTTCTGTGATCACAGTGCGGGAGGAGATCGAACTGTTGCAGGCTTACATGAAGATCCAGCTGCTGCGTTTTTCTGACCTGGTGGAGATCTCTTACGATATTGCAGAGGAAGCAGAAAAATATTATACGATCAAGCTGCTGCTGCAGCCTCTGGTGGAGAATGCCATCCATCATGCCAGGGAGGAAGAGACCTTCCTTTCCATCGTGGTGCGGGCCTATGTGGAGCGCAGCCGCCTCTGTTTTGAAGTGGAGGACAACGGCATCGGCATGACGGAGGAACAGCTTCGGATCCTGCGGGAAGAACTGCAGCGCCAGCAGGAGGGCTTCGGCATCAAAAATATTGACCAGAGGATCCGGCTGCAGTATGGCAATGACTATGGAGCGACTGTATACAGCGGTCCCGAGCAGGGAACCAGGGTCCACCTGGAGATCCCGCTGAAGTCCCGGCCTGACTGAGGAAGCCGGAGAGTCTGTACAGAGTGAAGAATATGAAGGTAAGAGGAAAACACAGAAAAAAGAAAAGCGCATGTCTGCTGGCGGGATTGCTTTGCCTGACCCTCTGTCTGCCGGGCTGCGGCGCAGAGAATGCCGGATCTGCAGGAGAGACTTCGGAAGCATCGGAAGACAGCGTGGTTTTGCAGGTCTTTGACAAAAATATGTCCGGCGCTGCCTTTGATGACAATGTTGCCAGAACCATCATGGAAGAGACCGGCGTTCGCATTGAGCTGATGGACGCGACGGCCTACCCGGAGCAGAGACTGGAAAGAATGCTGAGTGAAGAAGAGTATCCGGATGTGATCCTTATGGAGCAGGGAGAACTGGTCAACCGCTTCATTGAAGCAGGTGCTTTTCAGCCGCTGGATGAGCTGATCCTGGCGTATGGACCGGATATTCGGGAAATGTATGGCGATACGCTGGCCAGATCCGCCTACACAGACGGGCAAGTTTACTGGTTCGCCAATTGGTACGGTGCAGATTATGATGCCTCCGGCTGCGTACTGATGCGGAAGGATATCCTGGCAGAACTGGCCGGTGAGGAGCGGGCTGACAGCAGTGAGCCCTTTACCCTTTCGGAATATACGGCTCTCCTGGAAAAGTTTCAGGAAACCTATGCAGCGATTGACGGAGAGGACACTATCGCGCTGGAACTGGATTCTGACAGCAAAAATTATGAAATGGCTATGAATGGCATGTTCGGTCTGAAGACCTATCTGGAGGATGCGGAGGGGGATCTGCATTATCTTCCGGCGACAGAGGAGTATGAAGAGGCCTGCCTGTATCTGAATCAATTGTACCGGGAGGGACTTCTGGACAAGAGCTGGATCATCAATAAAACAGAGAGATATGAAGAATTGCTTGCTTCCGGCAGGGTCTTCAGTACCTGGGGCTCCTACTGGGACGCGGATACAGCAAATCTGCAGCTGGCTGCGGAAAAGGGAGAAGATGCCAGATTTTTTGCTTATAAAGTAGTGGCAGATGATCTGACTCCTGAGGAAACGACTTACAACGGCCGCAACAGTCTTGGCTGGGATGCCATTGGCATCACCAGAAGCTGTCAGCATCCGGAGGCTGCCATGAAGGTCCTGAACTATCTGGCCAGCGAAGAGGGACAGTACCTTCTGCTCTGGGGAAAGGAAGGCAGGACCTGGAATATGGTGGACGGCGTGCATATTCCGGATGAGGCCTTTCTGGAAAAATGGGGCGAAGACAGTGACCATATGAAGAAATCCACAGGTGTTCGCCGCTGGCTGTGGATGATCAAAAACGGTACCGGGGAGGATGGAACCCCTTATGACCTGACCACAAAGTATGCGCCTGCGGATACTACGGAATTTGCCAATCAGGCCTTTGGCGATTCGGATTACTGGGATACGGCCCTGTACTCCGGCCTGGAACCAAGCGCAGGATCGGATTGCGGCGTGACCTGGCTGAATCTTCAGTCCATCTATGAACAGGATTACGGCAGGATCCTGACGGCTGCTTCAGCGGAAACGGCTGCAGATCTGTATGAACGCATGGTGGAGGATCTGCAGCAGAATGGCCTGGCCCAATGCGAAGCCTATATCACGGAGGCCTACAGGGTGCGTTTGCAGAATTGGGGCGCCCAGGATTAAATATTGACAGAAAGTGTAAGAATCCAACATTTTTCCATGAGGACACATGGAAAAGTGTTGGATTTTTATATGGGAGTGTAGGAATGGTGGATTGAAGCAGAAAGCGACTCTTTTGTAAAATAGGTACAGAAAACAGAAGAAACCTGTGGAGCAGCAGAGGAGGTTGAAAACATGCAGGCGGCAGAGACAGCAGAAAACAGAAAAAGATTTACCGTAGGATATACAGAATCATCCAGCTTCCGTTGTCTGGAGGATCTGGAGGAGATCGGGGAGATGAAGACCGTGGATCCTCTGCGGCTGTGTTACTGCGGCTGGGAAAAATGCAGTCCGTCTTACAGATTCGGTCCCTATGTCCGGGAGAATTTTGTGATCCATATCGTGCTGTCCGGCAGAGGCACCCTGAGAGTGGGCAAAAAGACCCATACGGTGAGAGCCGACCAGGCTTTCCTGATCACTCCCGGCACCACCTGTACCTATCAGGCAGATCCGGAAACCCCCTGGGAATACATCTGGATCGGTTTTCAGGGATTTGAAGCTGCATCGGCCGTGGAGGCTATGGGCTTTTCCACTAAAAAACCGGTGATCAGTCTGCGTTCTGCAAAAAAGATCCTGGAAGAGATCGATGAACTGATGAAGCTGAGAAGCCTTTCCCATGCAGATGTCTGGGGCAGAAAGAGCCGCTTTTTCTCGGTACTGTCGCTGCTGACAGATGCGCCGGAGCCCCGGAAGGATAGTCAGCGCCGGGATGCAGGCGCGGAGTATGTCCGCAAGGCGGTGGAGATCATCCTGGGTTCCTATCAGAAAAAGCTGAGGATCGCGGACATTGCTTCCGAGATCGGCATCAACAGAAGCTATCTGACCAACATCTTCAAAAACGAAATGCATATTTCTCCCCATGATTTTCTGATCCGGGTGCGCCTGGAGAAAGCAGCCAGACTGCTGCGGGAGACGGATCATGCAGTAGGTGTGATCGCAGCCATGACAGGCTATGATGACTCTCTGGCATTTTCCAGAGCCTTCAAGCAGAAATACGGTCTGTCTCCCAGCAATTACCGTTCCCGAACGCCTCTTGTGGTCTATGAGAGCACCAAGGGAGCCTATGTGGGAAATTACCATCTTTGATATTCCAAAAATCCAATTTTCCAATAATGTACTGCGTAAAGGGAAATCTCACAGGCCCAAAGCTTGTGAGATTCTTCCTTTTTAAGGCTTTCAGAAGAGAAAAAATTGGTAAAAAGACACAAAGGAAAATGACAACATGCCATAAAGTAATGTCTTTTTTCTATGGGATTGCAGGCTGTCGGATGTGAAAATAATAGTGTTGAATCCGTATCTTTTTTTGAAGGAGGGAAAGTAAATGAAATTCAAAAAAGTAACAGCCCTTTGTCTCTGCGCAGCTATGCTGGCTTCCATGACAGCCTGCGGCGACAGCGCAGACAGCAGCGATTCCGCAGCAGCTGAGTCTTCCGAAAGCAGCTCCGGCGGCTCCGGCACAGATGAGATCACTGTCAACATCTGGGACAACAATCAGCTGGAAGGTCTGCAGACCATCGCTGACGAGTGGACAGAGCAGTCCGGTATCGGCGTAAAGATCAACGTCGTAACATGGGACAGCTACTGGACACTGCTGGAGGCAGGTGCTTCCGGCGGCGAGATGCCTGATGTATTCTGGATGCACTCCAACACAGCCCAGATGTACATGGAAAATGACATGCTGCTGAACCTGGATGACTACATTGCAAACGATGATGCCATCGATCTGGACAACTACTATGACGGTATCGTTTCTCTGTACAATTCCAACGGCACACAGTATGCGATCCCCAAAGATCATGACACCATCGCTCTTCTGTACAACGAAGCAGTCTTTGAGGAGTACGGCGTGGATACACCTACCGCAGACTGGTCCTGGGATGCCCTGCTGGCAGCAGCAACAGAGATCACAGAGAAGTCCGGCGGTGACGTTTATGGCTTTGCTATGAACGTATCCAACAACCAGGATACCTGGTACAACATCGTAGAGGGTTACGGCGGTGAGATCATCACAGCTGACCACAAGGGAACTACCATTGGCGGCGACGAAGCAAAGGCCGGTATGGAAATGGCCCGTCAGATCCTGGAAGTTTCCGCACCGCAGTCTGTTGTAGCTGAGACAGGCACAGACTCCCTGTTCATGTCCGGTAAGTGCGCAATGATCTGTCAGGGTTCCTGGATGATCAACAGCTTCTACACAGCAGAGAATGGCGCAGATTACAAGTGGGCGATCCTTCCCTACGCTGATGCAAACGGCAATGGCGCATGTGATGAAGGCGAGAGAGTTTCCTGCTACAACGGCCTTGGCTGGGCAGCAAGCGCAAACTGCTCCGATCCCGACGCATGCTACAGCCTGATCTCCTACTTCTGTTCTGAGGAAGGTCAGAAGAGACAGGCAGAGCTTGGCGTAACCATGGGTGGTATGATGGGCGTTTCCGATGCATTCGCATCTGCATTCGATGGTCTGGATGTTTCCGCATTCATCGATGTTGAAGAAGAAGGAACTCTGTTCTTCCGTCCCTACACAAGAAATACAACCATCTGGGAGGATGCACTCCAGCAGGAGAACGGCTTCCTTCCCGCATGGCAGGATCCCTCTGATCCCGAGCTGATGTCCACAGCCTGTGACAATGCACAGAAGATCATTGAGGATGCCATCGCTGCAGAGTAATCCGTAAGGAAAAGAAAGATTCAGGAAAGGGAAGAGATTCCCTTTCCTGAATCTTTAAAGAGAGGAGAACTATGGGAAAAAAGAAAATGACAGCGGCCCAGAAGAATGAGGCAAAGTGGGGCTGGGGTTTTATCCTTCCCACCATGCTGGGCCTGGCTATCCTCAACTTTTACCCGATCTTCAATACTGTCTGGCAGTCCTTCTGCAAGACCGGTGACTTTGGAAAGGGTAATATTTTTATCGGCCTGACAAACTATATCAATGTACTGTCCAGCGGTGAGACCTGGCAGTCCCTGTTGAACACTATCAAATATGCCATCATTGAGGTTCCGTTCTCTGTAGTGATCGCCCTGGTACTGGCAGTATTCCTGAACAGGAAGATGCACGGCAGAGCAGTCTACAGAACGATCTTCTTCCTGCCTATGGTATGTGCTCCCGCAGCCGTAGCCATGGTATGGAAATGGCTCTACAATCAGCAGTTCGGTCTGCTGAATAACATTTTCCACACGGATGTCGCCTGGATCTCTGATCCCAACATCGCATGGATCGCCATCGCCATCATCGGCGTATGGTCCATCATCGGTTACAACATGGTGCTCTTCATCTCCGGTCTTCAGGAGATTCCGGGAGATTACTATGAGGCAGCTGAGATCGATGGCGCCACAGGTATCCGCCAGTTCTTTAACATCACGATCCCGCTGCTGAGCCCGACTACATTCTTCATCGTACAGACCAGAGTCATCGGCGCCCTGACAGTATTCGACCTGATGTTCATGGTAATGGATAAGACAAACGTAGCCCTGAGTCAGACCCAGTCCATCGTATATCTGTTCTATCAGTATGCATTTACCAACGGTGACAAGGGTACAGGTGCCACACTGGTCATGGTCCTGCTGGCCTTCATCATGCTGGTAACCGTGATCCTGCAGCGCTGTGAGAAGAAATTCGTATTCTACAACTAGGAAAGGAGAAGATAAATGGAAAGCGTTAGAGTAAAAACACGTGTCACCCAGGTTGTGATCCACGCCATTCTGATCCTGTTTGCGTTTATCATGCTGGTTCCTTTCGTATGGATGATCCTCACAGCTTTAAAGACAAATCAGGAAGCAATTTCCGTCAGTCCGTTCTATATCTTCCCCCAGGCAGGACTGCACTGGGAGAACTTCGCAACCGTATGGAAGTCCTATAACTTCCTTACACTGTATATCAACACACTGCTGATGATCGTCTTCCGAGTGATCTGTGCCTGCCTGACAGCAACTATGGCCGGTTATGCATTCGGACGTCTGAGATTCCCGGGCAAGAACATCATGTTCTCTCTGGTTCTGATCCAGATGATGGTTCCGTCTCAGATCTTCATCATTCCGCAGTACCTGATGGTATCCAAGATGGGTATGCTGAATACCATGTTCGGTCTGGTATTCCCCGGCGCTGTTACAGCATTCGGTACCTATCTTCTGAAAACAGGTTATCAGGGACTTCCCAAGGATCTGGAAGAAGCAGCCGGTATCGATGGCTGCAACATCGGCCAGAAGTTCCTGAAAATCATGATGCCCCTGACAAAATCCTCCATGGTATCCCTCGGTATCTTTACCGCGGTATTCGCCTTCAAGGATCTGATGTGGCCCATGATCGTCTGTCCGGATGCTGATGCAACGACACTGTCCGCAGGTCTTGCAAAGATGCAGGGACAGTTCTCCAGTGATTATCCTTCCATGATGGCAGCCGCAGTGCTGGCCGTATTGCCCATGGTCATCATCTATGTGATCTTCCAGAAGCAGTTCGTTGAAGGTATCGCTACTTCCGGCGGTAAGCTGTAATACAGCCGGCCGGAAACATACTTCCATGCATTGGAGCTCCCCTGTGGAGCTCCAATGTTGTAGGGGGAGACAGAAACTTCCCCGGAAACAAAGCACAATGCAAACTTAAATCTGAAAAAGCTTACGATCGTCAGATCTCACCGATCGAAAAAAGGAGATTCCATCTTTATGGGTATTATTTTTGACAAAGAAAACAAACTGCTCACCCTTCACACAGAGCATTCCACATATCAGATGCAGGTGGATCCTTACGGATTCCTGCAGCACCTTTACTACGGCGACAGACTGGACACGGAAGATATGAGCTATCTGCGCATGAACTTTGACAGAGCCTGCGCCGGCAATCCGGATGAGGCCTATCCTTCCCGGACCGTTTCCGCCAACACCATGCCCCAGGAGTACACCGGCTATGGTGTGGGGGATTATCGTATCAACAGTATCGCAGTGCAGAACGGAGACGGCAGTTATGCCGCGGATTTCCGCTATGAAAAGCACGAGATCCGCCCCGGAAAATACAGCATTCCCGGCCTGCCTGCAGCCTATGCCAATGGCGGCGAGGCAGAGACCCTGGTCGTCACCCTGAAGGATCCGGTCACGGATCTGAAGGCGGAGCTGTACTATGGCGTTTTCGAAAAGAAGGACGTGATCACAAGGGCTGTCCGTCTGATCAATGAGGGGGAGAAGCCCCTGCGCCTTCTGAAGGCCGCCTCCCTGTGTGTTGATTTCCCCTATGGAAACTGGGATTCCATTCATTTCCATGGAAAGCATGCCCTGGAAAAGCAGATGGAGAGAAGTCCCCTGGGGCATCTGGTAAAGACCGTGGGTTCCAACCGGGGCACTTCCAGTCATCAGCAGAATCCCTTCGTGATCCTCTGCGATCATGAGGCAGGGGAGGACCATGGCGCAGCTTATGGCTTTATGCTGGTCTATTCCGGCGGCTTCAAGGCGGAGCTGGAGAGAGACCAGTTTGACAGTGTCCGGGTAGTCATGGGTCTGCAGGACGATGCTTTCTGCTGGACCCTTGACAAAGGAGAGACTTTCTTTACCCCTGAGGTCCTGATGTCCTATGCAGGCAATGGTCTGACACCCCTGTCTCACAATTATCATCGGCTTATCCGGGAGAATATCTGCCGGGGTAAATATAAAAATGCCCGTCGTCCCATCCTGATCAACAACTGGGAGGCTACTTATTTCGATTTTAATGAAGAATCCATCCTGAAGATCGCTGATGAAGCAGCAGATCTGGGCATCGAGATGCTGGTGCTGGATGACGGCTGGTTCGGCGTCAGAAACAGCGACAATACAGGCCTGGGAGACTGGTTCGTCAATGCAGAAAAGATCCCCTGTGGTCTGAGAGCCCTTGCCCAGCAGGTCAATGCCAGGGGGCTGAAGTTCGGCCTCTGGATCGAGCCGGAAATGGTCAATGAGGAGTCACAGCTGTACCGGAAGCATCCGGAATGGGCCCTGCAGGTGCCGGGCCGCAGACCGGTCCGCTCCAGAAATCAGCTGGTGCTGGATATGTCCCGGCAGGATGTGCGGGACTATCTGTTCGACAGCATTTCAAAGATCCTGCGGGAGAATCCCATTGCCTATATAAAATGGGATATGAACCGGTCCATCAGCGACATGTATTCCGTTATGCTGCAGGCGGAGCATCAGGGAGAGGTGGCCCACAGATACATTCTGGGTCTTTACGATTTCATGGGGAAACTGACAGAGACCTTCCCGGACATCCTGTTCGAGGGCTGCTCCGGCGGCGGCGCCAGATTTGACGCGGGCATTCTGTATTATTCTCCCCAGATCTGGTGTTCGGACGACACGGATCCCATCCATCGCCTGAACATCCAGTATGGAACCTCTTTTGGCTATCCCTCCAGCACTGTGGGCGCTCATGTGTCCGCGGCTCCCAATCATCAGACAGGCAGGACTACCCAGATCAATACCAGAGGTGTGGTGGCCATGTCCGGTACCTTTGGCTATGAGCTGGATCCCGGCAAACTCTCAGATGAGGATAAGCAGCAGATCCGGAAGCAGATCAGCAGCTTCAAAAAATATTACAGTCTGATCCGCAGCGGCAGATATTACCGCCTGACAGCGCCCCATCAGAACTATTACATGGCCTGGGAATTTGCTGCAGAAGATGGCAGTGAGGCGCTCATGAATATTGTCTATACGGATCCCCAGCCAAATCCGACGCTGGTCCATGTGAAATGGAAGGGGCTGGAAGCAGATGCCCTTTACCGGGTGGAGAGCAAGTCCTCAGAGGAGGATGGCAGCTTTGTCCATTTCGGCAATCCGGAAGAGGCGGACAGATATGAGAAGCGGTCGGAGACTTATACCGGCAGAGCCCTGATGCAGGGCGGATATACCCTGCCCTGGCTGCTGGGGGATTATCCGGCGATACAGATCCATATCGTGAAAGCATAAGGACGGAGGAAGCAGATGCGCAAATGGTGGGAAGCAGAGAAAAAGAAGATCGCGGCCATCGAAGGCGTTGGCAATAAGGCGGCTTATATCTGGGAATACTACAAGCTCTGGATCATCGGCATCCTGGCAGGCATTTTCCTGATCGTCTATGTGATCGTGCGGGTCACCACGGCCCTTTCGGAAAACTGGTTTTATATCATGTTTACCAATACGTTTGCCGATCTGGGAGATGACTGTGCGCTGAAACAGGAGTTTGTGGACACCTATCAATATGATCTCAGTCAGAAAAATGTAGTGTTCAATAACTGCGCTTACTTTGATTACGCTAATGGGGTTACGGGAAATACTTATTTTGAGACCTTTGTGGCCTATACAGATGCCGGCACCCTGGATGCGGTGACCATGGAGGCAGATTCCCTGATCTCTCTGGGCGAGAGCGGACGGCTTCTGGATCTGGACAGTGAGGCATGTGCTTCCATTAAGGAAAAGTACGGGGATCGCTTCCTGTACTGTCAGCCTTATGACACAGAGTACAGCACAGAGCCGGTGGCCATCGGCATTGATATCAGTGACAGCCGTCTGATGACGGAATATAACATTTATCCGGACAGCTGCGCCATTGGCATCGGCGCCATGAGTCAGAATGTGGATGCAGTAGAGAACTTCCTGGACATGATCCTGGATGAGGCAGAATAAAAAGGAGGAGCGTATGAGTACATTTATACAGGGTTTTCTGGACAATGACAGTTTTTTCGGCAGGACAATGAACAAGGCCTGGATCATCATTGCAGCCAATCTGACCTTCCTGGTCTTCTGCATTCCTGTGGTGACCATCGGTCCTGCTTTTACAGCGCTTTATCATGTGATGCTGAAGACCCTGCGCGGGGATGGCCAGATCAATCCCTTTAAAGAGTTCTGGATCGGTTTTAAGAGCAATATCAAACAGAGTATCCTCTGCTGGCTGGCTTTTGCAGCCCTGCTGGTAGTGGGCTATCTGGATCTGCGCTTCTGTCAGCAGCAGGGAGGCATGCTGGACCTGTTCCGTTACGGCATCTATGCGGTCGGTATCATTGCCATTCTGGTTTTTGTATATCTGCAGCCGGTCATGGCAGCCTTTGCGGATACCATTCCCCACCTGATGCGGAATGCCATTTATTTCATCTGCAAAAAGCCTTTGAAGACCCTGGTGATCCTGTTCTTCAATGTCTTTCCCCTGTATCTGACCTATACAGATCTGCAGATGCTGCCTCTGTATGCCTTCTGCTGGTTCTTCTTCGGTTTCGGCGCTGTGGCCATGATCGGCTCCAGTCTGCTGGTGAAGGAATTTGCCCCCTATCTGGACCCGAAGGAGCAGGAGGAAGGAGCAGATATGGATGCAGATGAGAAAGCCATGCTGGAAGATCTGCGGATGATGGACGGTGTGTAAAAAGAAGGATTTTGTACATAAATCCATAAGGTGCAAACATCAGCCCATAGGGCAGAATCGTCAGATTATTTATAATAATATCAAACAATAAAGTGACGGTATTTCACTCCACGAAATGGATACCGGGCACTAAAAAAAGGAGGATGGCCGTTTGGTCCACGGTGCGGCAGTGTGGAGACCTGCCGTAATGCGTTCACTCTTTTACCGGGTGATATGCGAGGCATCTGTTGCGGAGGCAGAGATGTCAGGATCTGAAAGTATGTCGGAAGTATTGATTCAGAACATGAAAAAGGTCTACGACAACAAGGTAACTGCAGTTCACGATTTCAACCTGCACATTGACGACAAGGAGTTTATCGTACTGGTAGGCCCGTCCGGATGCGGAAAGTCCACATCCCTGCGTATGGTAGCCGGCCTGGAAGACATTTCCGGCGGTGAGCTTTACATCGACGGCAAGCTGGTAAACGATATCGCTCCCAAGGATCGTGATATCGCCATGGTTTTCCAGAACTATGCCCTGTATCCTCATATGACAGTATATGACAACATGGCATTCGCTCTGAAGCTGAAGAAGACCCCCAAGGATCAGATCGACAAGAAGGTCCGGGAGGTAGCTGAGATCCTGGATATCACACAGTATCTGGAGCGTAAGCCCAAGGCTCTGTCCGGTGGTCAGCGTCAGCGTGTTGCCATTGGTCGTGCCATGGTCCGTGATCCCAAGGTATTCCTGATGGATGAGCCCCTTTCCAACCTGGACGCAAAACTGCGTAACCAGATGAGAGCTGAGATCATCAAGCTGCGGAAGAGGATCAACACCACTTTCATGTATGTAACACATGACCAGACAGAGGCTATGACTCTGGGTGATCGTATCGTTATCATGAAGGATGGCTATGTAAATCAGATCGGTACCCCGCAGGATCTGTTTGATCGTCCGGTGAACCTCTTCGTGGCAGGCTTTATCGGTATGCCGGTCATGAACTTCTTCGAAGGCTGCAAGCTGGAGCTGAAGAACGGCGTTTACTATGCAAATATCAAGGGCGTCAGCTACAAGCTGGATGATTTTCAGCAGAAGGCTCTGACTCTGAACAAGCAGCAGCCCTGCGATATCGTCTGCGGCGTTCGTCCCCAGCATGTGAGCATCGGTACCGGTGAACTGACCGGTGAAGTAGAAGTATCTGAGATGCTCGGTTCTGAGGTCAACCTGCATGTCAACTGCAAGGGCGATGATGTAGTCATGGTTCTGCAGACCGTAGATCTGACAGAGGATGTTTCTCTGGGAGCCAAAGTGAAATTTACCACACAGCCCAGACTGATCCAGCTGTTTGAGAAGGAATCCGGAAACAATCTGATCTGGTTTGATGCAGAGTCTGTTGCCGCACATTCCCCCAAGTGCAAAGAATACGATTTCTGATTGGTGAATAAAAAATATTTACCGTCTCCTTACAAAAAGCTTTTTTAGCGAAACCGGGCGCTTTCCTTTACGGGAGCGTCCGATTTCCGTAAACAGGAGGTAATTTATGGTATATTATCTGGCCTTGATCCTGATCATCTGGGCGGTTTTCTTTACGGCAGCCCGCTTTTTGAAATATTATCGGATTGTGAAGGAATACAAAGAAAAGACTGTGGCTACAGTGGTTTCCGCAAAGGTGCATGAGCCAACCCACAAGAGAGAAAAAAGGGCAGTGGATGTGCTGCTGTCCTATATCATAGAGGACAAAGAGGGCATGTCTGAGATCACAGTGCCTTCCAAATATGCGGCAGAATTCCAGGCGGGCAGAAAGCTGGGGATCTGTTACAACGTTTCCGGCAACGGCGCAGTGCATATCGCTTCCGACACCGGCGCTACAAAAAATATCCTGATTGGACATCTGCTGGCCCTGGTCCTGGAACTGGTGGCTTTCGTCTGGATCTGGGTGACCATGCTGTGATCCTGTTTTGCATGATCGGGAGGTTTTATGAAAAAAACAGTTTTTGAAACAAGAATGGCAGACAGGATCGATGAGTTGAAATGGCTTTATATGGAGCTTTATGACAATGATTCCATGTTTGCTGAGCTGTGCGACAATATCTATCGCTTTCATCAGGAGAGAAATGATTCCCTGAAGCGGCTGGATGCTTCCAGGGAGCAGGATCCGGCATGGTACAGAAGAAATGATCTTCTGGGTATGATGTTCTACATCGAAAATTTTGCCGGGAATCTCCAGGGCGTCCGGGGCAAGCTGGATTATCTGCAGGAGAACCAGGTGAACGTGATCCACATGATGCCTTTTCTGGACACTGTGCCGGGACGTTCCGATGGCGGCTATGCAGTCAAGGATTTCCGAAAGATCCGGGAGGACCTGGGTACCATGGAGGACCTGGAAGCGCTGACAGCGGACTGCCGAAAGCGGCATATGAGCGTCTGTATGGACTTCGTCATGAACCATACCTCCGAAGATCATGAATGGGCGGTAAAGGCCAGGGAAGGGGACGGCGAATATATGAGCCGCTACTTCTTCTGCAATGATCCCGGTTACATACAGGAGTATGAGAGGCATGTGCCCCAGGTATTTCCCACTACAGCGCCGGGTAACTTTACCTGGTGTGAGGCAAATCAGCATTGGGTGCTGACCTCCTTTTACCCCTATCAGTGGGACCTGAACTATGGCAATCCCCGGGTGTTCAATGAAATGGTCTATAATTTCCTTTATCTGGCAAATAAAGGGATTGATATAATTCGGATCGATGCGGTACCATATATCTGGAAGATCCTGGGAACCCCCTGCAGAAATCTGCAGCAGGTCCATACCATTGTCCGCATGATGAGGATCATCAGCGAGGTGGTCTGTCCGGCAGTACTGCTGCTGGGCGAGGTGGTGATGGAGCCTGTCAAGGTGGCGCCCTATTTCGGCACACCTGAAAAGCCGGAGTGCCACATGCTTTATAATGTGACGACCATGTGCACCACCTGGAATGCGGTCGCCATGCAGGATACAGTCCTTCTGCGGCAGCAGTTGGATATCATGAACAGTCTGCCGAAGAATGATCTGTTCCTGAATTACCTGCGCTGTCACGATGACATAGGCTGGGGTCTGGATTTCCCCACCCTGGAAAGCTGGGGCCAGCAGGAAGTACCTCATAAGCGTTTCCTCAATCAGTATTTTCAGGGATATTTCCCGGGCAGCGAGAGCAGGGGCGAGCTTTACAATGATGACCCCATCACCCAGGATGCCAGATTCTGCGGAACCACCGCATCCATGTGCGGACTGGAGGCGGCCATTTTTGAGCAGGACGAAGCCAAAATGCGGCGGGCCCTGGACAAGGACCTGATGCTGCATGCCTTCCTGATGACTCAGTCCGGCATTCCCATGCTCTACAGCGGAGATGAGATTGGCCAGCTCAATGATTACAGCTACAAGGAGCATCCGCAGAAATATGATGATTCCAGATACATTCACAGGGGCGTTTTCCGCTGGGATCTGGAGCCGCTGAGGAAACAGGAGGGTACCACCCAGAAAGCCCTGTTTGAAGGGATCAGTCAGCTGGTAAAGATCCGCAAGTCCCATTCTGTATTTGACTGCGATGCCGCCAGCTACACCTACGATGTGCACAATCCGAAGATCCTGGGTATGCTGCGGGAAAATGCGGACAGCAGGTTCATCGGTCTGTTCAATTTTACCGGGGAAGTGCAGCCTGCATGGATACAGGAAGAGGGAGAGTTTACGGACCTTCTGACAGGGAAGAAGCTGGAGCTGAAGGATCTTGCGCTGCCGGCCAATGGATTTCTGTGGGCTGTGCGGGAGAAGTAAGAAATTCAGAACTGTGTGCAGGAAACAGACAGTGGGAAGCGGCTGCCGGAAGGAAAGTGAAAAAGAAAGTTTTTTCGGATCCCGGGAAGTGATAAGACTGGCACTGTTGTTGGAAAATCGCTCTGGATTAAGAGGACAGTGTTCCGCAGAAAGCTGTCTGAACGAAAAGCGAAACATTCATGGAGGAAACAAGAGATGGCAAAGAAATACGATGTTCTGGCTCTGGGAGAGCTGCTGATCGATTTTACAGAGTCCGGCCTGAGCGCCCAGGGCAATCCCCTGCTGGAAGCCAACCCCGGCGGCGCCCCCTGCAATGTGCTGGCCATGCTGAAAAAGCTGGGTCATACGGCGGGCTTCATCGGCAAGGTCGGTCAGGACATGTTCGGACAGCAGCTGAGGGAGGCTCTGGAAGAGACCGGTATCAGTACAGATGGTCTGATCATGGACACGGAGGTCCATACGACCCTGGCTTTTGTACACACCATGCCCGGCGGCGACAGAGATTTCTCTTTCTATCGCAAGCCCGGTGCTGACATGATGCTGAGTGAAGCAGATCTGAAAGCAGAAATGCTGGAGAGCTGCCGCATTTTCCATTTCGGTACCCTGTCCATGACAGATGAGATCTGCCGGAATGCCACAAAGAAAGCTATTGCTGCAGCAGCAGAGGCTGGCGCTGTGATCACCTTTGACCCCAATCTGCGGGAACCCCTCTGGGATTCTCTGGACCGGGCGAAGGAGCAGATCGCCTATGGCATGAGCAAATGCCGCATGCTGAAGATCTCTGACAATGAGATCCAGTGGTTCACAGGAGAAGAAGATTTTGAAAAGGGTGCCCGCATACTGCAGGAGAGATTCCCCAATATCGACCTTCTTCTGGTGTCTCTGGGCGGGGACGGCAGTCTGGCGTTCAGTAGATCTGCAAAGGCTTTCGCGGAGGCTTTCCGTCAGCCCAACACCATTGAGACCACAGGAGCCGGAGATACCTTCTGCGCCTGCGTGCTCCATTACATCTTGGAGCATGGCATGGCAGACAGCGTTCCGGGGAATGACAGCGATGGAAAATCCGCTGTAAGTGCCGGCTGCATTCGTGATTTCAGTGAAGAGGAGCTGGGAGAGATGCTCCGCTTCGCAAATGCGGCAGCATCTATTGTCACCACCAGAAAGGGAGCCCTCCGGGTCATGCCGGAGAAGGCAGAGGTGGAAGCGCTGCTGGGGTAAGGACCGCAGCCGACTGAGGCAGAAACCCTGTCGGCATAAGGACTGCAGCTGACGGCGGAAGAATCCCTGTTGGCATAAGGGCAGCCGGCTGAGAAAAACTCCGCTGCGCAGGATGGCAGGTTGGCTGAAACAGAAACCCTGTCAGCATGCGGATCCCAAACCGACTGAGGCAGCTTTTTCAGAAGCATAAAGGTATGTAGGCATAGGGCTGCTTTGAAGAGGGAACCGGGACAGAATTTTATAACAAAAGAATAGAGTGGGACGGTACATTTGCTGAAAATTTTTGGCAGGTGTACCGTCTTTTTTTTTGATGCACCCGGGGAGCAGAGTCGGAAAATGGGCGTTCTATTGATCAAAGCATGCGCTCATAAAGATTCTGGCAGTAGACTGCAAATTCTGATAGAATATGCATAAGATTTATGATTACAGCTGGTTTTTGAGAGATACAAATTCCCGTATCGGACCATTTGAAACAACACAGGATTTACAGAAATGAGGTTACCATGACAGAATTTGAAAGATTTCAGGCGATCGTAGCAAGGCTGCGGGCAGAGGACGGCTGTCCCTGGGACAGGGCCCAGACCCACAGCAGTCTCAAGCCGCCCTGCATAGAAGAAGCTGCGGAAGTCATCTGCGGCATCAATATTCTGGAAGAGACCGGAAATGCGGACAATCTGAAAGAGGAGCTGGGAGATCTGCTCATGCAGGTGGTCATGCACGCACAGATTGCGGAAGAAGAGGGCCTCTTTACCATGGACGATGTCTGCCGGGACATCAGTGAGAAGATGATCCGTCGGCATCCTCATGTATTCGGCACGGACACTGTCAATGACGCAGGTGAGGTTGTGACGAAGTGGGCCGACATCAAAAAGCTGGAGAAAGCCGGCAAGGAGTGGACGGAGCAATATCTGCCCGGCGCCTTCGATGAAGCCAAAGAGCTGATCGATGTGGCAAAGAAGCGGAAAGGTTTTTTGTAAAATCAACGGAGGAGGCATAAGATTATGGTGGGCATTGTGATCGTTTCCCATAGTGAAGCACTGGCAAAGGCTGTTGTGGATCTGGCGCATCTGATGGCAGCGGACGCAGTCATGCGTCCTGCCGGTGGCCTGGAGGATGGAAGCTTCGGCACAAGCTATGACAGGATAGAGGAAGCCATCCGGGAAATTTATACGGAGGATGGTGTCATCGTCATCATGGATATGGGAAGCTCTGTGATGACCACGGAGCTTGTACTGGAAGATATGGAGGAAAGGAATATAAAAATGGCGGACTGTCCGATCGTGGAGGGAGCTATTGTAGCAGCGGTCAGCGCTGCCGGCGGAAGTGATCTGCAGACGATCCTCAGAGAACTGGAAAACGAAGACTATAGGAAAGAAGTTTGAGTGCAGAAGGAAGTTTGCACACAGAAAGAAGTTTGCACATAGAAAGAAGTTTGAGCATATGAAAAAAATTATAAATCAGATCGAACACGTGGAGGAAGAGATGATCCGGGGAATGGCGAAAGCCTATCCGGAATATCTGAAAAAAATGGAGGATGAGCTGGTGCTGGTCCGGGCGCAGAAGAAATCTGCCAAAGTAGCTCTGATCTCCGGCGGCGGCAGCGGCCACGAGCCTGCCCACGGCGGTTATGTGGGATATGGCATGCTGGATGGCGCTGTGGCAGGCCCTGTGTATACCTCTCCTTCCGTAGAACCGATCTACAAGGGGATCAAAGCAGTCGATGCCGGTGCCGGTGTCCTCATGGTGATCAAAAACTATACCGGCGATGTAATGAATTTCGAAATGGCCGGCGAGCAGGCCGGGACAGAGGATGGCATTCGTGTGGCACAGGTGATCGTCAATGATGATGTGGCGGTAAAGGATTCCACCTGGACCACCGGAAGACGCGGCGTGGCAGGAACGGTTTTCGTGCACAAGATCGCCGGCGCAAAGGCAGAGTCTGGCGCCAGTCTTGAAGAAGTGCAGGCAGTGGCACAGAAGACCATTGACCGTGTGCGCACCATGGGTGTCGGTATTAAGCCGTGCGTCGTGCCGGCAGCGGGCATTCCGGGCTTTACGCTGGCGGAGGATGAGATGGAGATCGGTATTGGCATCCACGGAGAGCCGGGTGTGCGTAAGGAAAAAATGAAATCCGCGGATGAAATCGTGGACGAGCTTCTGGACCGGATCCTGGAAGACCTGGACTACAGCGGAAGCGAAGTAGCTGTCATGGTCAACGGATGCGGCGGTACGCCGCTGATGGAGCTATATATTGTCAATCATCATGTGGCAGATGTGCTGCAGGCAAAAGGAATCTCCGTATACAGAACCTTTGTGGGAAATTATATGACATCCATAGAAATGGAAGGCTTTTCCGTATCTCTTCTGAAACTGGATGAAGAGCTGAAAACCTTACTGGATGCGCCCTGTGATACGCCGGCCTTTAAAGTGGGACGGTGTGATGCGTCCTGTGATAAATCGGCTTTAAAAGAGGGACGGAATGATGCGTCCTGCAATACACCGGCTTTAGAAGAAGGACGGAATGATGCGCCCTGCGATACACCGGCCTTTAAAGTGGGACGGAATGATGCGCCCGCACGACAGCCGGCAGATGAAGATGCAAAATGTCAGAGAGCAGGCCGTGCCGGGGAAAATGAATCCATATCACAGGCTGAGGAGCAGATGGAGGACTGTGCGGCTGTCCCGGAAACTGCAGATCAGACGAAGGACTATATAGCTGTCCCGGAAACTGCAGACCAGATGAAGGCAGGTTTCTCTGTGGGACAGGAAAATGCAAACACGGTGAAAGTGATCGGGGTCCTGCAGCAGATGATCTCCACCATGGGGGAGAATGCTGCATATCTCACAGAACTGGATAATGTGATCGGTGATGGTGACCACGGCATCAATATGAACCGGGGATTTCAGGCTGTTGCCGCAAGACTGCAGGACTATGAAAAAATGACTCCTGACGAGATCCTCTCAGATGTCGGCAAAGTGCTGATGAAAACGGTAGGCGGCTCATCCGGACCGCTTTACGGCTCCGCATTTAAGAAGTGCGGCACGGTGCTGAAAGGCAGAGATCCCCTCGGCATTGCGGAATTACTGGAGATGCTGGAGGCATCCGCAGTACAGATCAAAAAGCTGGGTAAGTCCGATGAAAAGGATAAGACCATGCTGGACGCCATCTGTCCGGCCCTTCGCGCGATGAAAGAAGCTGCGGCAGAAGGTGGAAGCAGCGAAGCAGTGCTGCATGCCGGGATCACTGCAGCAGAGCAGGGAATTGCGTATACGAAGACCATTGCGGCCAGAAAAGGAAGGGCAAGCTATCTGGGAGACCGGAGCATCGGTCATGCAGACCCGGGCGCCGTTTCCTTCACATTACTGCTGAAAGCAGTCAGCCAGGAAATCTATTGATTTCCGCCTTCGAACTTATGCAGAGCTGCTGCTTGCTGCGAAGCAATTCCAACTGTGTATCATAAAATGTGGAGTCGCGGGAAGTGCGACATGGGTTTTTTTATACTCGTGAGGTCGTATATTGAAAATATCATTTTCTTACAAACGTAATATCGTGATCCTGATCTTGTTCCTGATACAGGTTATGTTTCAGGTCATCGGCGCAGGTTTTTATACTTCCTGTCCGGATTGGTTCTGGACGGTGTGTGATGCATTGATCCTTGTGACGCCGCTGATGTTCGGACTGGCAGCGGGAATCATTTGCTGCCTTCCGAATTTTGTGGCAGAAATCATCTGGCTGATCGTAAAGGGATACCTGGGGGCTTTTCTGCATGGCGCAGCCTTCCTGGCAACAGTGGTGCTCATCGGTCTCGTGGCGCAGGCTGTTGACAGGCGGATCAAACGAAAGGACAGGCTGATGAAACAAAAGGGCACTGCGATCGCCAGATTATGTGTGTCCCACACGGTGCTTTTTGAGATAGCTCTGGTCTTTGAAAATTTCCTTTACTGCCTGCTGAGACTCCTCTTCATTGCTTCCGAATCTTCCCCGTTGACGATGGGGGCAATCTGGAAGAGCAGCCTTTCCGCGGGCAATCTGATCTGTATTGTATTGCTGATCGTTGCAATTGTTGTGATGAACCGTGAGCAGTAATCCCGCGCGTCTGAATCCGAGAAAAAGATACATTTTGGAACTTATAATTACGTTTTGTGTAAAGTCTGGATATCAAATGAGCAAGGTATCCAGGCTTTTTATAATTCAGCGAAAACCCACTTCATAGTTTCCCTGGTTTTCTGATATCTTATGTAACACTTTCTTGCTCCGAATTGCTGCCATGACAGTGATGTATGACAAAAATATCTATGACGAGATCCCAGACACATTGTAAAAATTACGAAAATATTAAAAAAATTACAAAATACTGTTAAAATCGGATGAGGCATGCTATATTGAAGGTGAATACGTAATGTGATGCCTGATATATTCCGGTATTGCATCCGAAATTTTCATTCCCGCGCGAACAGGAGTTTATATGAAAAACGCAGTTACTGTCTGCATAGACAGCCTCATAGATGGAGAGAGGATCTATCAGGAGGGGCCGGGAGAGTATAGTCTTCGGTCGGATGGCACACACTGGATCGCTTATACGGATTACAGCGGCAACATGGTCACCAGATGCGGCTTTTTTGCTGACAAACATGTTTTGTTGCTGCATCGGACCGGAGCGATCGAAGGAGATATGCTTTTTGATCCTGCATCGCTGACCTCATCCAGATATCAGTCATTTGGCCTGGAAAGTGTATTTTCAGTGAAAACAGATGAATATCAGATAGAGGAGTACGGCGCGGCAGTGGTGATCCGCCTGTCCTATGAATTGATCGATAGCGCAGGCGAGACCATTTCCAATGTGCAGATGACTATAAAAACTGTTGCAGATCTGATGAGTAAGTAAGATTTGCCGGATCTGCCGTAAAGCGGGAAAGCAGCTACGGCAGGAGAGAAAGACCTGGCTTGATCTGCCGTAAAGCGGAAGAGCAGCTACGGCAGGAGAGGAAGAAATGGCCGGATCTGCCGTAAAGCGGGAAAGCAGCTACGGCAGGAGAGGAAGAACTGGCTAGATCTGCCGTAAAGCGGGAAAGTAGCTACGGCAGGAGAGGAAGAACTGGCTAGATCTGCCGTAAAGCGAGATAAAGATGACAGCAGGAGGAGCATGAAATGCTGAAGGGGTTTGGCAGAAAGATACTGGCAGGAGTTTTAACAGGCATCATGGCATGCAACATGATGGCAGCTCCCGCTCTGGCAGCGGAGACAAAAAGCAGTGCTGCGGAAAGCAGCGCTTCCGCAAGTCTGCAGGCAGGAGGAGCTGCTGCGGACAGCGGGGCCCAGACAGGGATGTCCGCTGCAGCAGACAACACATCAGATTCCACTGATGAAGCTGCAGAGGATCCGGACGGATATGACGCAGCAGATGCGGTAGATGCATCTGATGGGGATGCTCTTGACATTTCCGACAGCAGCGATGCCCTGATCTCCGGTGAGGACGCAGTGGATGCCGACGATGCGTCGGATGCAGATGATAGTCAGGCGGAAGAGATCACTCTGGATGACGCGGATGCAGCGGCAGCCGATGGAAAAGACGCAGAGGATGCAGAAGACGCAGCAGATGCGGCAGAAGATACCTGGTACACCAACATCGACGGCGGCACGGAAAATGTGCCGGTGGATCTGATCCAGGCGGCAGAAGAGGAGATGGTCTCTCTGGCAGACTCCGGTCAGGTTACATCCAGTGTGGATTTCGTGCAGTACGCCCTGGACATTGCCTACAGCGATGACATTGGCTATGGCCACGGCTGGGCCGCCTATGATCAGTCCACCATTTCCTGCTCCGGTCTGGTAGGTGTTTCCCTGACGGCCTGCGGCTATGGAGATTTCACTTCCGGCTATGAAAACGGCTGGGGGTATCAGGGCCTGAGCGACAGTTTTGTGGCAAATCTGAAGGCCAGCGGCTTTACCAAACATTACTCCTATGGCAGCAAGACCCTCAAGGCAGGCGACATCCTGCTCTACATTACCTCCGCCGGCTATCAGCATGCCGGTATCTATGTGGGAAATGGTCTGATCGTGGAAGCCATGGGAGATGAGAACGGCGATGGTGACAATGGCTGCGATGCCAGCGGCAATGAGGTCATCTGCCACACAAATCACAATGTCTGGACAGACATCTACCGCAACAGCAATCTGCAGACCACTGGCACTGTCCGCTTCAATGCGCCCTGCAGCGCCGGCTCCGGTCACAAGGTATCCTACAGCAGGCTTGCCATCAAGCTCTGTTCCAAGGGGCTGAAGATCCATCTTTATGGTCTGACCATCAAAAATGCGTCCACTGGGGATATCAAGAATCCTTCCAGCGTCAACATGGCCTGCTGGACAGAGAAAGGCGGGCAGAATGATCTGGTCTGGGTAACGGCCCAGCGCCTGAGTGACGGCAGCTATGTCGGCTATTACGACGGATATAAGAATTACGGAACAGTGAATGTGCATATATACGCCAATCACAATTCCTGTACGAATATTTTCGTAAAGGCCAGGACGGCCACCATTACCCAGCCGGCCGTGAAAAAGGTAGCAGTCAAGAAGCTGACCAATTACCGTTATCGCTATACGATCACGTTTAACAATATCGTGCATGCATCTGAGATCCTCTGCCCCACCTGGTATACAAAGAAGGGCACGGATCAGAATTATCTGCGGTGGATCCAGGCGAAAAAGACCAGTTCCACCACCTGCACCTTCATCGTCAATACCAAATTATTCAATAAATATTCCGGCAAATTTGTGACCCATGTCTATGTGAAATGCGGACAGGTCAGCCTGAAAAATATTTATCAGAAGACCAAGACACTGACTTCCGGAACTGTCTGCAGCCAGAATGGCAAGCACATTGTGAAATGCAGTTCCCTGGTTGCAGTGAAATCAGGAAAAAAGACAAAAGTTACCATGAAGGGACTGGTGCTGAAAGACGCAAACAACAAGCTGAGCAAGACACCGTCTGTAGTGAGATTTGCCTGCTGGACAGAAAAGAACGGGCAGGATGACCTGCAGTGGATCGAGGCAGTGAAGCAGTCGGACGGCAGCTATGTGGGATATTACACTGCCCGCAAGCATAAGGGTACCCTTAACGTCCATGCCTATGTGGATCATGGAAAATGCACTAACATCCTGATCGGAAAAACAACCGCCTGAGGGATGAAAAACGGATTTGCAGAGGCGTGCATAGGCATAACATCTGATGAAAAGCAGTTTGTGTAAAACATATAAAGATAGCTGCAGGAGAACTTCCTGCAGCTTTTTCAATACAGAAAAGAAATTTCGTTCGGCAGAGGAAACAGTGCAGCAGGGGGAAATCCGATTAAGCCCTTATAATGGTGTAAAGTTCCTGCTTTGCGGAAAGTTGGTGCCCACAGAAAAACATGTTATAATAATCAAAAGCGCCAGGCAATATTTCTCCTGAACGGAAACGGCCCAGGCGGGCGGATGAAAGTTTGATTTGGAAAAAATATCCGCCGCGGAAGGCAGTTCCTGGCGGATAAAAAGATCAAATCCAGAAAATATCCGCCTGAAACGAGGCCGGCGGGCGGATGGAATCCTGAAATGAGAGAAATCATCCGTCGGAAATGAGGCCGGCGGACGGATAAAAACTTGATTTGGAAAAAATATCCGTCGCGGAAGGCAGTTCCTGGCGGATAGGAAAATCAAATCCAGAAAATATCCGCCGGAAACGAGGTAGGCGGACGGATGAAAGTTTGATTTGGAAAAAATATCTGTCGAGGAAGGCAGTTACTGGCGGATAAAAAGATCAAATCCAGAAAATATCCGCCTGAAACGAGGCCGGCGGACGGATAAAAACTTGATTTGGAAAAAATATCCGCCGCGGAAGGCAGTTCCTGGCAGATAGAAAGATCAAATCCAGAAAATATCCGCCGCGGAAGGCAGTTCCAGGCGGATAGAAAGATCAAATCCGGGAAATATCCGCCGGAAACGAATTTGACATACGGATAGAATCAGAAAACAGAGAATATATCTGTAAAAGAGGGAGGAAAGAGAATGAGACAGAACTACACAGAGGCAGGGGAAGCCCTGCTGGAGATCATGCAGCAGAGAAGAAGCATCAGAAAATATACAGGCGAGCCAATTCCGGAAGAAAAGCTGGAGAAGGTCCTGCAGGCCGGCTTGCTGGCAGAGTCCGGCAGAAACATCCGCCCCTGGGAATTCATTGCAGTACAGGATAAAGAGTCCTTGTGTGCATTGGCAAAGAGTCGCACCCATGGCGCTTCCATGCTGGAGGGCGCAGCTTGCGCTATTATAGTGGTGGGAGATGAAACAAAGACAGACGTTTGGACGGAGGATTGCAGCATTGCCATGGCTCACATGCATCTGATGGCATCTGCTCTGGGGCTGGGCAGCTGCTGGATCCAGGGCCGCCTGCGGGAGGCAGAGGACGGCATCAGCACAGAATCTGTGGTACAGAAGCTGCTGGGTATTCCCGCCAACTACCGACTGGAGGCCATGCTGTCTCTTGGTGTGCCGGCGGATCAGCCGGCAGCCCATGCCCTGCCGGACCCGAAGGATGACAAGGTGCATTATGAAAAATTTGCCTGATACAGACAGAATTCCAGACTGATGAAGATGCCTTGAAATAGAAGAAACAGAAGAACCAGAAGAAACAGAAGAAACAGAAGGCCCAGAAGAAACAGAAGGAACAGAAGAACCAGGAGAACCAGAAGAAACAGAAGGCGCAGAAGAACCAGAAGGACCAGAAGAAACAGAAGAACCAGAAGAACCAGAAGAACCAAAAGAACCAGAAGTAACAAAAGAAAAAAAAGAACCAGAAGAA
>R14__coassemble_294_pt1 | contig 39346 bp, 33 predicted proteins | sample R14__metabat2_high_PE_030 | metagenome-assembled genome bin R14 | reverse complement strand
GTTCTTCCTGGCACATGCCCTGGTGCACGTGCCAGGAAGAACCGTCCCCGGTGGCACGTCAACGATCAACAGACGCCATTCACCACATGAATGGGATGCCCCTCCGCAAAGGCCCGCAGATTTTCTTCCGCGATCCCCATCAGACGGCTTCTGGTCTCCAGAGGCGCCCAGGCAATGTGAGGCGCAATGAAACAGTTCCTCGCCTGCAGCAGCGGATTGTCGTCCGATATAGGCTCCTCCGACACCACATCCAGACCGGCACCGGCCAGTTTGCCGCTGTTCAGGGCCTCTGCCAGATCCTCATCTGACACCAGTCCGCCACGGGCGGTATTCAGCAGGATCGCCCCATCCTTCATCCTGGCAATAGTATCCTTGTTGATCATTTTCTCATTTTCCGCAAACAGAGGGCAATGAAGAGAGACAATGTCAGAAGTACCCAGCAGTTCCTCCATGGATACAAAGCTGCAGATCCCCTGCTCCTCTTCCGGCCGGCGATGCCTGCTGGTATAGATCACCTTCATGCCGAACGCCGATGCCACCCTGGCCATTTTCTGTCCGATCTTTCCGAAGCCGATGATGCCAAAGGTCTTTCCCGTCAATTCTGTCATTGGACGATCCCAGAAGCAGAATTCTCCTCTTCTGGCCCATTCTCCCTCGTGCACAAGGCGATCATGATGCCCCACCTGATGGCAGATCTCCAGCAACAGGGCCATGGTCATCTGCACCACAGAGTCCGTTGCATAGGCCGGTATATTGCAGACAGGAATACCACGCTCTGCAGCAGCCTGACAATCCACCACATTGTAGCCTGTAGCCAGTACACCTATCATTTTCAGTTCGGGGCAGGCGGCGATCAGCTCCCTGGTAATAGGGGTCTTGTTGGTAAATATGACTTCCGCACCCTCTGCATGGGAAGGGATCTCTTCCGCTCCGGTGCGGTCATACACGGTCACATTGCCGTAGGCCTCCATCCAGCTCCAGTCAAGGTCTCCCGGGTTCAGGGCGTAACCATCCATCACTACGATCTTTCTGTTTGTATCTTTCATATTCTTTATACTCCTGTTGTTTTGTCTGCATTTCTGATGGCAATGCAGCTCCGCTGCCGGATCTACGCCATGCTGTGTCCTGCCGCTCACACAATAAGTATTGCCTCTATTCTGTATTATGGATCTTTTGCTCTCATAATGCCAGTACCATTTGTGTCGGAACTTCTTCCGGTTTCACACCAGCGACTGCCTCAATGTGTCACCCGTGTCAGGCAAAGCTGTCCCCATAACAGTTAAGGAGTTTCATTCCCTGTTTATATCTATGAAACAGGACAGAAGCTGTCTGTTTGCAATATGTCATACCTCATGTGTAGGTTCAACTAAATGTTATCGAAACCGTACCCGGCAGCACAGGTTGCCGCTGCAAAATGTGACAAAAGGGTACGTCCCCGCTGTCAAATTTCTGATAATTTTAAATTATTTTTCAAAATTGTGTTGACAAATCAGCATCCGCGAGTTAATATATAAACATCAAAGAAAGAACAACAACCACAGACAAGGGAGTTTATCCCAAGGGCACAGGGAGCCGGATGATCAGGTTAGACAAACAGGACTTTCGATGATAATAAATCAGAAAAGAGGTACAGACCAGTGAGATAGATGAGTCCCCATGAAAAAACAATCTCTGGTAAGGAGTTAATCATAGATGAAACCAAAGACAGGATGAAAGATCCAGAGAGACGAACGCTGATGGGTGAAACGAAAGCAGCGGAAGTCAGAAAATCAAATAAAGAAAGTGAGGTTATATAGTGAAGCTTCAGAATATTCATTAAAAGCCCTTCCGACAGATGGTAGATTGATCGGAAGGGCTTCTTTTTTGTTGTTTTGCTCTTATAAATTTCGCTGTTATTTCTCTGCCTGTTTAATGGACAGGGAGATCCTTTTCTTCTTCTCGTCCACATCCAGGACGCAGACCTTTACCACATCGCCAACACGCAGCACCTCAGAGGGGTGTTTGATGAAACGATCGCAGATCTGAGAGATATGGACCAGTCCGTCCTGGTGCACACCGATATCCACAAAAGCGCCGAAATCAATGACATTGCGCACTGTGCCTGTCAGCTGCATGCCCGGCTTCAGATCCTTCATTTCCAGCACATCTGTGCGAAGTACAGGCCTCGGCAGCTCATCCCTGGGATCCCTGCCCGGTTTGACCAGTTCCCGGATCATATCCTCCAGGGTAGCCGGTCCCACGCCGCACGCTTCTGCCAGTTTCTCTCTGTTTTTTGACTTCACAGCCTTTGCCAGCTCTTTGAGAGCACTTCCGTCCTCCGTCAGGGAGATGCCACAGAGGTCCAGCAGCTTTCCCGCCGCATCATAGGACTCCGGATGCACACCGGTGTGATCCAGAATGTTGCTGCTCTCCGGCACACGGAGAAAGCCGGCGCACTGCTGAAAGGATTTTACGCCCAGCTTGGGCACCTTCAGCAGCTGTTTTCTGCTGGAAAAGGCTCCGTTTTCCTCCCGGTATCGCACAATATTTCCCGCTGTAGCAGCTGTCAGGCCGGCCACATGCCGGAGCAGGGACGGGGAGGCGGTATTGACATCCACACCTACCTGGTTGACGCAGTCTTCCACTACGCCATTGAGAGATTCATCCAGACGCTTCTGGGGCATATCATGCTGGTACTGCCCCACACCGATGGCTTTGGGATCGATCTTGACCAGTTCCGCCAGAGGATCCTGCAGTCGCCGGGCAATGGATACTGCCGAACGCAGATTCACATCATAATCCGGAAATTCCTCCGCTGCCAGTTTGGATGCAGAATAGACGGAGGCCCCGGCCTCATTGACGATCATATAGGAAAGGGAATGCTGCTCTGCCCTGCACTGACGGATCAGTTCCACAGCCATGGCTTCTGTCTCCCGGCTGGCAGTGCCGTTGCCGATAGCCAGATGCTCCACGCCATGCTTCTCCACCAGGCTCTTGAGTTCCCGGATGCACTCCTGCTTCTTTCTCTCGCTGAAGGTAGGATAGACCACGGTAGTATCCAGAACCTTGCCGGTGCCGTCCACCACGGCAACCTTGCAGCCGTGGGCATAGCCCGGATCCAGACCCATGGTGACCCGGCCCTTTACCGGTGGCTGCAGCAGCAAGGGCCGCAGATTCAGGGCAAAATTGTGAATGGCTCCCTCATTGGCAGCCTCTGTCAATTCATTTCTGGCCTCACGCTCCAGCGCCGGAAAGATCAGCCGGCGATAGCTGTCCTCTGCAGCAGTCTTTACAAAGGCGCCGCAGGCATCCTCCCTCTTTACAGCCCGGCGGAGGATCTGCCGCACAGCACTTTCCTGATCCACCTGAATGCCCACCTTCAGGAAGCCTTCCTTCTCTCCCCGGTTGATGGCCAGAACCTGATGCCCCTGCATGCGGGACAATGGCTGGGAAAATCCATAATACAGGCGATAGACAGAGTCCTCCTCTCCGGTTCCCGCAGTTTCCAGAGCGCCGTTCCGTCGCAGATGATTCCGCAGGATACTGCGAATGGATGCGCTATCGGAAAAGCTTTCTGCCAGGACATCGGAAGCGCCTGCCAGGGCATCCTCCACTGTCAGCACACCTTTCTCCTCATTAAGATACTTTTCGGCCAGCCTGCAGGGATCTGCTCCCGGCTCCTGCCGGAAGATCCGCAGCGCCAGGGGCTCCAGTCCCTTTTCCCGGGCGATGGTGGCTCTGGTCCGGCGCTTCTGCTTATAGGGCCGGTAAATATCCTCCAGCTCCGCCAGGATCGATGCTTTTTCAATGGCAGTTTCCAGGGCTGGGGTCAGCTTCCCCTGGCTGTCAATGGCCTTGCGGATCTCCTCCTTGCGGGCCGCCAGATTTCTCAGATAGTTCAGCCGGTCAAACAGCTGACGGAGCATGGTATCGTCCATTCCCCCGTGCAGCTCTTTTCTGTAGCGGGCAATGAAAGGAATGGTATTTCCCTCATCCACCAGCTTTACCACATTTTCCACATAAGCTGCCGGCTGCTGCAGTTCCTCTGCCAGCCGGCTGATCGTTTGATCCATGATTTTCTTTACTCACTTTCTGTTCTATAGCAGGCAGATCACTTTTCTTTCACGTAGCGTCATAGTACACTACTGCTCTTCCACCACCTGTACCGCATAACGTACGGTTGCCATGGCATCCTTTCCATAGAAATCTGCTCCGATGGCATCCGCATATTCCTGCGTCAGCACAGCGCCGCCCACGGCAACCTTCACCCAGGGCGTCTTTTCCCGCAGCAGCTTTATGGTCTCTTCCATGGCCGGAACCGTGGTGGTCATCAGAGCGCTGAGACCGCAAAGGGGCGCATGCTTTTCCGCCACGGCATCTGCAATGACCTCCGGCGCCACATCCTTGCCCAGATCCACCACTTCGAAGCCGTAATTTTCCAGCACCAGCTTCACGATATTTTTGCCGATATCATGTACATCGCCTTTGACAGTCGCTATCACAAAGATACCTTTGGATGCAGCGCCGCCGGGCTGCCCTGCCATGCCTGCCTTGATCTTCTCAAAGGCATACTGGGCGGCCTCTGCGCTCATCAGCAGCTGGGGCAGAAACATGGTCTTCTTTTCAAAGCCCTGCCCCACGGTGTCCAGGGCGGGAATGATCTCTCCATTGACGATCTCCAGAGGCTGTCCACCCTGCTGCAGCAGTTCTTCGGTCAGTCTGGCCGCCTCCGCACGCAGTCCCTTGATGACTGCCTTCTGCAGGGGTGTGACCAGCGGCTTTTCCTGTTTCCCCGCCGGCTCCTTTGCCGGAATTTTCTGCTCTTTTCCGGTCTGAGACGGTTTAGCGGGTGCAGTGCCCTGCTCTCCCCAGAAGATCTGTCCCGTAAACTGTTTTCCGTCTGCTGTAGTCCCGGTGAAGCTTTGGGGACCGGGCACAGACGCAGCTGCGGGAGCCGGGACGAATTTTCCTATATTTTCAATGTAATCCCCGCAGTTGGCATCCAGGCCGTGCAGGGCGCGGAAGCAATAGTAAGCCTTCATCATCTCTGCCGCATTGGGATTCATGATGGCGGCGGACAGGCCGTTTTCCAGAGCCAGCTGGAAGAAAGCTGCTGTGATCATTTCTCTGTTGGGCAGACCGAAGGAGACATTGGACACCCCAAGGGAGGTATGGCAGCCCAGCTCCTCTGTGATCCGACGCAGAGCCTCCAGGGTGACCAGAGCAGACCGGTTATCTGCGCTGATGGTCATAGCCAGGGTATCAAAGATCAGATCTTTTCTGGAAATGCCGTATTCTCCCGCCACCCGGATGATCTTTTCCGCAATGGCAACTCTCTCCTCCGCAGTCTCCGGAATGCCGTTTTCATCCAGAGTCAGGCAGACCACCAGACCACCGTATTTCTTCACCAGGGGGAAGACCTCCCGCATGACTTCTTCTTTGCCGTTGACGGAATTGACCATGGCCTTGCCATTGTAAAGCCGGAGGGCTGCCTCCATGGCCGTCATATCTGTGGTGTCGATCTGCAGGGGCAGGTCAAGAATGGCCTGCAGCTCATAAGTCACCCGGCGGATCATGTCTGCTTCATCGATCTCCGGCAGGCCTACATTGACATCCAGTACATGGACGCCCCTCTCCTGCTGGGTCAGACCCATGTTCAGGATGTAATCCATGTCATTGCTGCGCAGGGCTTCCTTGAATTTTTTCTTTCCGGTGGGATTGATCCGCTCGCCGATCAGAATGGGCGAAGGACCGAATTCCACAGCATGGGTATAGGAACTGATCAGACTGTAGTCTTTTTCCGTCACCGGTACCGGTGTCAGACCGCTGCTCTTCTCTATCACAGCTCTCAGATAGTCCGGGGAGGTACCGCAGCAGCCGCCGGCAATATGCACCCCCATCTCCAGATAGGTTTTCATGCAGTCCGAAAACGCAGCTGGATTGACATCATAGATCGTCTCCCCATCTACGCTCCTGGGCAGGCCTGCATTGGGCTTGACCAGGACAGGCACAGAGGCGTACTTCAGATATTCCTCCACGATCCCCTGCATCTGGACAGGTCCCAGAGAGCAATTGATGCCAATGGCATCTGCTCCCATACCTTCCAGCAGGGCGACCATGGCAGCCGGAGAGGCCCCGGTCATGAGCTTGCCGTCTTCACCGTAGGCATTGGATACAAAAACAGGCAGGTCACAGTTCTCTTTGGCCGCCAGCAGGGCTGCCTTGGTATCATAGCTGTCATTCATGGTCTCGATGTAGACCAGATCCACGCCGCAGGCAGCGCCGATGGCAATGGTCTTCCCGTAAACAGCCACTGCCTCTTCAAAATCAAAGTCTCCATAGGGCTTCAGCAGTCTGCCTGTGGGGCCGATGTCCAGAGCAATGAATTTTTCCTGGCTGCCCCTGCTGCGCTCCCGGGCCATGCGGGCATTTTCCACGGCGGCCCGGATCAGGGCAGTCAGCTCTTCCTCCTCAAACTTCAGGCTGTTGGCCCCAAAGGTATTGGTGCAGACAATATTGACACCGGTGTCGAAATATGCCTGCTGAATATCTATGATCTGCTCCGGATGGCTGAGATTCCAGCGCTCGGGGTATTCCCCGGGCTGCAGGCCCTGCTTCTGCAGCAGCGTGCCCAGTGCCCCGTCCAGATAAGTGATCTTCTGTTGTACATGCTCTAAAACATTCATTTTGATATCTCCGTTATTCTGCAGTATGGTCCTGCTCCTTCACTGTCCTTGCAGTCAATCATTAGCTGATGATACCCTGTATTGCAGGAAAAAGCAAACTTTGCATCGATCCGGAAAGTCAATACGCCCGCTTGATAGCTTTTCCGGTCGCTTTCTGCGCCCGTTTTTACGCTTTTCCCCGTTACTAAGCATCATAAAAGGCAGGAACCGTCGTCCTGCCTAAAAAAACATCTATGCTACGCTTCCTGCAGCACCACATTTATAACACCACATTGATGATGCATACGCATGGCGCCGCTTTAAAAAGCAGCTCTGCATAAGTTCGAAGACGGAAATCCGTAGATTTCCTGTCTCACTTATCTCGCCATGCTGACAAAAATCCGAATTCCCACGCCGAATAAATTCGTCGCTCCATTCGAATTTTTGTTAGGGTCTTCAAAGCATGCAAAAAAGTGTCCACACTTCCCCCATGGGGAAAGTGCGCCCATTTTTCACCTGCTTTGATCCCCTGTATCATAAAAGATCCTTACCCAGGATATTGGACACATTTCTCATGATGCCTGCCGCCACATCCGGCTTGTTCATGGAATAAATGTGCACATTTGTAATGCCGTTGGCAAACAGGTCAATGATCTGGTCTGTCGCATAGATGATGCCGGCCTGTTTCATGGCAGAGGGATCCGAACCGAACTTATCCACCAGAGAGCGGAAACGCTGGGGCATAAAAGAGCCGGACAGCTTGATGGCCCGATCCACCTGGGTCGCGTTTGTGATGGGCATGATGCCCGGCAGGACCGGCACTGTGATCCCGGCCTCCCGGATCTTGTACATGAAGCTGAGGAACAGATTGTTATCAAAGACCATCTGGGTAGTCAGGAAATCCACGCCGGCATCCACTTTTTCCTTCAAATGGCGGATATCCTCTTTCTGCGATGTGCTTTCCGGATGAACCTCCGGATAGCAGGCGCCGCCGATGCAGAAATTGCCGCCGGATTCCTTCAGTTCCCGGACCAGCTGTACAGCGTAATTGTAATCCCAGGTGCTGCGGTCACTGTCCATGAGTTCCGGCGTCAGATCCCCCCGCAGGGCCATGACATTTTCAATGCCGGCTTCTTTCATCTTTTCGATCCGCTCTGCTACGGTCTTCTTATCAGAAGACACACAGGTCAGATGAGCCAGCATGGGCACATGGTACTTGTCCTGAATGTTTCTGGCAATGTCCAGGGTATACTGACTGGTGCCGCCGCCGGCGCCGTAGGTCACACTCATGAAAGAGGGATTCATGGTGGCGATCTCCTCTGTGGCAGCCTTTACGCTGGCAAATCCGGTTTCTTTCTTGGGTGGGAACACCTCAAAAGAAAGAGACAACTTGTTCCCGCTTAAAATATCTGTAATTCTCATCTGCTGCATTTATGAGGGATCAGGCGCCTGCCATACCTCACACCGCTTGCCGCGGTCTCCTTTCTATTGTATAAAACCTCCATGTCGCGCTTCCGGCGACTCCACATTTTATGATACACAGTTGGAATTGCTTCGCGGCAACCCCCAAAGGGCTTTCTGCACCCATTTCCAGTCCATGGACTCACGCGTATCATAAAAAACAACCATAGCACTCTGCGACTCCACATTTTATGATATAGACGCCTGACTTAGCTTTAAAAAGCAGCTCTGCATAAGTCCAAAGACGTAAATCTATAGATTCCCTGTCTCACTTGTCCCATCAGGCTAAGAACATTCACTTTATGTAATCTTCTGGCTTCAGGCCTGCATGCCGGGCCAGCAGGATCAGTTCTTCCTCTTCCGCGTGCATCACATCCACCAGCTTCACCGGCAGCTCCGGATGATAGGAGATCCCGTCCCCGTAGATCTCTGCCAGGTCCACCCGCAGGTCGTCCCAGTCCAGATCTTCGTATTCTGATTCTCTTGTGATCATGGCTTCCTTCCCGGGAAACGTTCCGCCTTCACCAGCGTGTCTCCCTGATACTGTAATTTCAGATCGATATGACCGACCCCGTCGATCAGGTCCTGCAGAAAGATCCTGTCTCCTTCCCAGAGGGGCAGATCCAGCAGATCCTTTTTGGGGATCCACTGCAGTTCTCCTTCTTTGCAATCCGCACAGAGCTCCCCGGAAAATCCTCCGGCTGTGTAGAGGAACATGTATTCATCCTCCCAGCAGTCTGACAGGAAGCTGATCACCCCGTGAAAGGTAAAGTCCGTCAGCTCCAGGCCGGTCTCTTCCCGGACTTCCCGCAGCATACACTCATCCGGTGTCTCTCCGTATTCAAATTTGCCGCCGATCCCCAGCCATTTGCCCTGGCTCTGATCTCCCTCTTTTTTGTTGCGGTAGAGCATCAGATAGGCGTCATCTTTTTCTATATAGCAAAGTGTCGTCAGTCTCATCTCCGGCCTCCTCTTTGCCGTCCGGTCCGGTTTCTGCGGTTCTGTCCCTGTCTTTCTTCGGGATCTTCAGATGCCTTCTTTCCCTTCGGAAAGATGTTCCCGCTGCAGGACGCCGCCTTCCTTCAGGGAGACGCGCAGCTGTCCCAGCAGTTCCCGGTCCTTCTGCAGCTGACTCTGCTCCTCTGCAGGGTCTGCCTGCTGTATATGCCGCAGATTGTACAGGTACTGCTCTGCTGCCAGTTCCACCTGGCGGATCACTTCCTGGCGGGCAAACACAGCCTCTTCCAGGGAAGCGTGTCCCGCTCCTCTGCTGCTGCGCTCCCGCAGACCGTGGGCAGCCGCCGCATAAAGCCGGGCCAGTTCAGCCTCCAGTTCCGCCAGCTGAGCCTCCTGCGTTTCCATCACCAGCTCTGTCTGTTCGATGTCTTCACGGGCTTTGGCCGCAGCTTCTTTCTGCAGCTCCAGTTCCGCCTTCATCAGTTCGATCTTCTGTTCTTTATCTTCACAGGCTGCTTCCATCTGCCGCACCACAGGCTCCAGACAGGCTGTCTCTTCCTCCTGGGCCGCAAGCAGTTCCAGCAATTTTTTTCGTCTCAGATATCTGTAGTCTTTTTCCTTCATATCTTTATCTGTCGCCCCTCAGCAGACTGTGTCGTGTTCTTTTTCTCCGGCTTCTGTACAGATCTCTTCCTGTATCTTTCTGCAGGAATTCCTTCACCAGTTCCTCATAGGAAGGACAGCGCTCGTCTTCCTCGTCTTCCTCCTCTGCTTCCGGATCGTTCAACAGAAAATCCGGCAGTTCCGGTGGCGGCAGCAGCTGCAGGATCTCCTCCAGGCTTCGATCGGTCTGCTCTTCCGGCGCCTCCTCCGGCACATGGGGCCGCAGGATCCCCAGAAGCTCATCTGCTTCCTTCTGGGCATTGGACAGGATCTCCTCCAGTCTGGCTGTGATCTCGGACAGATCCCCGGAAGCAGCCACATCGATCAGCCGGGTATCCCGGGTATGGGACAGGATCTCCTCCAGCTGCTCTTTCTGTACCCTGCGCAGTTCCAGCTTCACAGCCTGCCGCTCGGCAGTCTCCTGCTTTGTCCGCAGTTCCTGCTGCAGGGCTTCCTTTGCCGTGGTCATTTCTTCAATACTGATCTGCAGATCTTCCATCCGCCGGACCAGACCCTCACTCCGGCTGCAGAGTTCCCCTGTCCGGGACTTCATGGCTGCCACAGACATATCCTGTCTGGAAAGCAGCTGCTGCAATTCTCTTCTGTTCATTTTTTTCTGTTCTGCTGCCGACATATACTACCTCTCTGACGCTGTCCCGTCCGGTGACATACTGCCGGATCAGGCCGGATCTTCCTTTTCTTTCTGCTGCTCCAGGGCGGAATCGATCAGTTTCAGCATCTCCAGCCCGCTGCGGAAAGACATCTTTTCTCTGGCCTCCACCCATTCCAGGGTGCCCTGCCAGCTTTTGTTCTCATCATTTCTGATCTGCAGGATAAAGGTAGTGCTCTCCGGATTCTTCTTCATGTTGTATCTCCACCTTCCCGTTCTTATGGATCAAAACTGTATGCTGTATCCGCTGCCGCGGATGATATTTCATGTCCCGGAAACAGGTCCTGTCACAGACTGCAGAAGCAGATTCACCGCTCCCGCTGCTGTATGAAATTCTCCCAGAACCCGACCCTCCAGGTCCTTGAGGATCCCCTGCCATTCGGCACTTGTCCTGGTCTGCATGACCAGATCCGCAGTCCCGGCCCTGCCTCTTCTGGCATGGATCTGCTCCGAACTGTGGAAACGCTCCGGGGAACCGACATAGGAATTGTAGCCCGGCGCCTGCCTGCGAAAGCTGCGCAGGACCTGGTAGGACTGGGGCTGACCGATCTGATCATAGGCATCGTTGATCCTGAGGATCAGATCTGTATAATCATGAAAAGGGATCTCTTCCTTCAGGGTGACCGCGCACAAAACGCCGGATGGCGCTTCTCCGCCTTCTGCCAGACAGACCCTGATTGAATTTACCGGAAAAACCTGCTCCTGATATTTCATTTTCCTATTCCATCTCCGTCATATTGAACTGTAATCTTACATGGGGATTCACATATTTTTTATTGAAGGCAGTCCGGATCCTCTGCATGACCTTTTTGGCTGTCTCAAACTGACAGGTGGGCAGCAGGATCATGAACTGGGTGGCGCTGTATTTGCTCAGCACGTCTCCGGACCGCAGCTCTCTCAGCAGTACTTCCTTCAGGACATCCATGGCCTTCAGCTGATATTTCCTTCTCTTCTCCTCCGGGACATGTTCATCAATGGAAAGCCCGATGGTCATCAGAGACAGAAACATGGAAATGCCCAGCCGCTTGGACCTTCTCAGTTCCAGCTGATAGATCTTGCGGAAGACCATCTCCTCGCAGAAGAAAGCCCCTTCCATATCCATATCCTTCTCCAGCTCCCGGCGGATCCGCTGCAGATCCGGCTCTTCCTGGTGGCTGTACTGCAGGATCTCCTCATAGGCAGACTGCAGCACCTCCGAACGGCTGATCCCCAGTTCTTCATAGAACATGATCACCGCTCTCTGATAGGCTTCAAATGCACTGTGGGTCTTGCCCTGGGCCAGCAGGGACCGGATATACATGGCCTGCAGCTCTTCGTCATATTCCTCCAGCCGCAGCACCTGCTTCAGCAGTACTTCCAGTTCCTGGTACTGCTTTGCCTCCCACAGCATTCCGCTCAGTTCTTTCGCCATGGACAGATATCTGGAATGAGAGAAAGCTGACTGAGATGCGATCTGATAGGTATCGCAGTAATTTTCCAGATATTTTCCCTGATAAAGGCTCATGGCCTGAATCAGAAGTTCCCGTCTCTTCTCCTTGTCCTGCTCACTCCGAAGCTGCTGTCCCAGCCTGTCCAGCTCCTCCACATCCAGACGGAGGGGCACCGCAGGATTCCAGCTGTAGGATCTGCGAACAGAGACGATCAGATCCTTGTCCTTCCATACGGACTTCAGCAGATTTCTGAGGCGGTAAACCAGGTTCTTCAGGGCGCTGCGGCTGATATCTGCCGACACATCCGGCCACAGGACCTCTGTCAGTTCCTGGGGGGTGACAGACCTGTCATGATGCAGCAGGATATAGGACAGCAGACGGATCAGCATGGGGGAACGAAAGTCCTCCTCTGCCAGCGTCCTGCCCTCTCCCTGCAGCCGGAAGATTCCGAACATCTGTACCTGAAATGTATTTTCCTGTTCGTTTTCGGTGATAGGATCCATACTATTTATCCTCTTCTTTACTATCTGCAATTTTCCAGGCTTATCTGAACCTTTTTTCTTTGCCTCATTTTTTCATAAATCATCTGACACTATCTTAATTTCTGCGCAGATACATCACGCTATAGGGGGCCAGCTCCAGGCTGCCGCCCAGGTTCTTTTCTTCTCCGCTGATCAGCTCCGTGAAGCTGCCGTTCAGATCACCGTGCCATGCGGTATAGGGCTGGTCGGAGGCATTGATGGCGACCATCATATCTTCCCTGTCTGTCCGGCGGCCGAAGATCAGCTGATGATTCTGGATCACCACATTTCTGTAATCTCCATAGCAAAGGGCATCACTGTTTTCCCGCAGCCGCATCAGGGTCCTGATCCACTCTGTCAGCTCATTTGGCATGGGCTTTTCAAAGCAGGGCCGCAGGTCATAATCATTGTCCGGGGCTTTCACGCCCTCGGCGCCCCACTCGCTGCCATAGTACAGGCAGGGGATGGAGGGCATGCCCATGAGGATGCCATAGGCCAGCGGAATATGTTTCTTGTTGGTCAGGATGCTGGCCAGCCGGGTCACATCGTGATTGTCCAGAAAACTCATCAGATGCTTGCCCCGGTAGATACACCAGGGATCCGGCCCGTACTGCCGATGCAGGGAATGGGCGATCTCAAACAGATTCATGGAATTGAAGCTGGAGTACAGCCCCTTGTAGCATTCATAGTTGGTGCAGCTGTGCAGCATGCTGTCATTGACGATCAGATTGTAATCGCCGAACAGGACCTCGCCGATGAGGGCGAACTCCGGCTTCAGCTCTGAGGTATAGGACCGCAGGCGCTGCATGAAACCTCTGTCCAGACTGTAGGCCACATCCAGACGGAGCCCATCGATATCAAAGGTATCCACCCAGTATTTCACACAGTCCAGCAGGTAATCCACTACTGCCGGATTCTGCAGGTTCAGCTTGACCAGCTCATAATGACCCTCCCAGCCTTCATACCAGAAGCCGTCATTCCAGGCGCTGTTGCCATCGAAACTGATATGGAACCAGTCTTTATAGGGAGAATCCCATTTCTTTTCCTGCACATCCCGGAAGGCCCAGAAGCCCCGGCCCACGTGATTGAAGACCCCATCCAGTACGATGCGGATGCCATGGTCATGCAGACATTTGCATACGTCTGCGAAATCTTCGTTTGTGCCCAGACGGCAGTCGATCTGCCGGAAATCCCGGGTGTCATAACCGTGATTGTCTGATTCAAAAATGGGATTCAGCAGCAGAGAACTGACACCCAGTTCCTGCAGATAGTCCACCCAGTCCATGATCTTCCGGATCCGGGGGAGGCAGACGCCGTCATTGTGCACCGGCGCACCGCAAAAGCCAATGGGATAGATCTGATAGAAAACGCCCTGATAAAACCACATAATAGTATTCTCCTGTCTCTTCATTCTATAACAGGGTAACATCATGTGACCATATTGTCAATGAAACGCATGGGTAAAGTGACCATTTGTAAATAGTCCCTGTCATTTCATCAACCTCCATTTGAATTTTTCTGCAGATATGATCATTCTGGCACACTGCCGGAGCATTTCTGTAGAAAAAAACTCCCCGCTTGCTGCGGAGAGTTCATTACCCTTCTTTGGTTGACATAATTATATCATCTCTGTTATAATCTTACTGTCCTTCCAGAAGGACAGAAGCACTGCTACAGCACAGGCGGTTGGTGATCATTTCCCGAAAGGAGGTGATCTCTATGCGTTTTACGTTTCATATTGGTAGATTTACCATTACGATCATTGTAAAAGACAACAACCGCCACTCGGCAAAGTGACGGTTGTTTAATGTAAATTAAACATCTCTCGAAGCCAGCCGCTTGTCGCAGTGCTTCTTTATGCCCTTATTTTAGGCAGCCTGCTGTCATTTGTCAAGCCGTAGTTGACATAATCTTATCTCTCCTGTTATAATTTCACTGTCCTTCCAAAAGGACAGAAGCACTGCTACAGCACAGGCGGTTGGTGATCATTTCCCCGAAAGGAGGTGATCTCTATGCGTTTTACGTTTCATATTGGTAGATTTACCATTACGATCATTGTAAAAGACAACAACCGCCACTCTGGCAAGTGACGGTTGTTATATCATAAATAACTGTCAAAAAGCTAACCGCTTGTCGCAGTGCTTCTTTATGCCTTCATTTTAGGCATCCTTCTGTCATTTGTCAAGTATTGGTCGACATAATCCTATCTCCTCTGTTATAATTTCACCGTCCTTCCGAAAGGACAGAAGCACTGCTACAGCACAGGCGGTTGGTGATCATTTTCCGAAAGGAGGTGATCCCTATGCGTTTTACGTTTCATATTGGTAGATTTACCATTACGATCATTGTAAAAGGCAACAACCGCCACCAGGCCCGGTGACGGTTGTCCAAGTAAATTTAGCAACCAATCTGCGCCAACCGCTTGTCGCAGTGCTTCTTTATGCCTTCATTTTAGGCAGATCATCCGCGCTTGTCAAGCATTATGTCAACGTGTTGCCGGACAGTTTGCAAAAATATTCTCATCCCCGAAAAAACTTCTGTCATCTGCCATCTCTGCCTCCGCGCCAGCGGCCTCTCCCAAAACAGGCCCCGGGGTGGCGGAACATCAGAGCTTTTCAGTAACTTTCTCATAGCGGAATCGAAAATGCCTTTTCAAAGACATTTTCTAAGGCTTTGAAAAGACATTTTCGATTCTCGGCATCCGACGATTGCCGGAAAGGTCTGATGTGGGAAGTTTTCCACAAACTTAACTTCTTTTATGCTTTCTCCTCAGCCGGACCTCATCCCTCTTCTGCTGGATGGCTGCCAGCTCTGTCTCGCCGCTGACCTTGATGGTCTTGATCACGTAGTAGTTTCCTTCATCCGTATGCTTCATCCGGGCCTTGCCTTTGACATAGCCATGTACAGGACAGGCTGCCATGCTGTAATAATTTTTGGCATTCACAGAGAACCACTGGATCTTCCGGCGGGCCGGCCGACCGCAAAGGCAGCAGCAGGTGGAACGAACTTCCGGATCTGCCATGGCATCCTCTTTAGTACGGAATTCTCTGGAGATATATTTGGAATATCCATTGTAGACCATGTGGATCTCATCGGTCTTTTTCTTGGGATTCTGATAGACATCGATGGAGTCATAGGCCAGGATCACATCCATTTCGATCTTCTGAAAGATCAGGGCCGTGTACCAGGCATCTGCCAGCGCCCGGTGAAACTCCTCTGTCTTTGGCAACTGCAGGAAATCGATGCCGTACTCCAGCGAGCGCCGCATCTTCATGCTCTCAAACTGCACGGCAAACAGTTTCTGCACGTCATAATAATGCATGGGCCCCTTCAGCAAGTGCAGCAGGCCATAATATTTCATGTTCCGCTGCAGCTCCACCAGATCGATGGTGCCCCAGGTGCAGAACTGAGCTTCCGGTCCGGCCCAGGCCAGGAACTCCTTCACTGCCTGGGGAAATGGCAGCCCATTGCGCAGTTCATTTCTGCTGAGGTGGACGATCTCCCGGGTCCGGTAATGCAGGGTCGGATAGACCTTTGGCCTGATGATCCGGCGGAAGCGATCGACGATCTCCATTTCTTTATTCACTTTGACAGCGCCGATCTCAATGATCTCAAAGGGAAGTTCCTTCACTTCTCTGTGTTTCCCATAGGGGCACTGATTCCATTCCAGATCAAATACAATATAGTCCATAGTTTCCCGCTTTCTGTGACAGACACGGGAACATTATATCGTTTTTATATATGGTGCGCAACTACCAGAAAGGGCTCAGGCACAAATTTTATGATTAGACGCCCGACTTCGCTTTGCAGCTCTGCATAAGTTCGAAGACGGAAATCAATAGATTTCCTGTCTCACTTATCCCGTCAGGCTGACAAAAATTCGAATTCCCACGCCGAATAAATTCGTCATCCGAGTGGAGCAGATCTATCGGGATCCTGACAGCAGCACTATTTTCCTCATTGCCCCAATCAGATCCTCAGCGTATAATGGTGATGTTGGACAGAAAATGATTTCTTCCCTCCAATCCCCGTAGAAAACGACCATGGTGCTCTGCGCCACCACATTTTGTGATACCACACGCTGCATCGCTCCGGGAGATCCTGCTTTGCTCTCCGGTATTGAAAAGACATATGTGTGTTACAGCAGGCTATGGTATAGCTGCCGCGTTTGCTTCTTCTGCATGCAGGCAGATCCATCCATTACTCACAGAAAGAACCGGAATATCCATGTACAGAAAACGCAGACATTTCTTCTATATATATTTACTGACTGCCCTGCTGATCCTCAGTTCGGCTATCTCTGTCTGCGCCTCTGAAAAATTCCAGCAGCCGGCATCCATATCTCTCACAAATGACAGCGTGCGACAGCTTTCGACATCTGCATCTCGCACAGGTAATAGTGCGCGGCAGCTTCCGGCATCTGTATTCCTCACAAACGACAGCATGCAGCAACTTCCGGTATCTGCTTCCGCTACAGGAGTTTCCTTCCGGACCCTGTCAGACAAAGCTATGGCTTCCGCTTTCTGCCCGGGTTATCCGCCTTTGTCACTCATTTTCGAAAAAACCGCAGACACTTCCGCCAGCCAGACCCGGACAAAAGTTCTGGAACCGAAAGCTGACGGAAAGATCACCTACGAGTCCAAAGATGCTGTGATCGATGCTTCCCACACAGATCAGGGCTATGTCTGCGTGGCCTACAGCGGCAGCTGCAAACTGGTCCGGCTGCAGATCAGCACGCCCAAAGACAACACCTATGATTATGTGCTGGCCGGAGGTGGTACCTATGAGACCTTTCCCCTGACAGAAGGCAGCGGCACCTACACCCTGAACATCTATGAAAATGTGGAAGAAAATACCTACTCCAAGGAACTGAGCAAAAAGCTGCAGGTCAAGATCAGTGATGAATTTCTTCCCTTTCTGTATCCTAACCAGTATGTGAATTTCACAGCAAAGGATCAGACCGTAAAACAGGCGGAGAAGCTGGCCAAAAGCTGTGAAACCGAACTGGAGATCGTCACTGCCGTCTACGATTTTGTCATCGACAATATCAGTTATGATACAAAGAAGGCGGAGACCGTGACCTATGGCTACCTGCCGGACAATGATGAGACCCTGAAGACCAAAAAAGGCATTTGTTTCGACTATGCCTCTCTGATGACGGCTATGCTGCGGTCCCAGCAGATCCCGGTCCGGCTGGAAGTCGGCTATGCGGGGGATGCCTATCATGCCTGGATCAGCGTATACACCGAGGAGACCGGCTGGATCAACAACATGATCGAGTTTGACAAGGACACATGGGAGATCATGGATCCCACCTTTGCCGACAATCAGACTGAAGATGAAAATGAAAAGATCAAATACACCCTGAAATATATGTACTGATTCCACCAAAGAAAGGATTCCATATCATGCAGAAAAAAAACTCTGTTCTATCCCAGAGGGAGCTTTCCTCCTTCTGTTCTCAGATGTCCATGATCCTGCGTTCCGGCATCTCTTCCCTGGAGGGTATCACCCTGATGATGGAAGAAACTGACCAGGAAACCGACCGGCAGATCCTGCAGAAGATCTATGACGGGATCCTGGAGACCGGCAGCTTCGCCTCTGCCCTGCGGGAGAGCGGTGTTTTCCCGGACTACTGCGTGGAAATGTCAGAAGTAGGGGAAATGACCGGCAAGCTGGACGAAGCCATGGGCTCCCTGGCCCAGCACTACGACCGGGAAGCTTCCATCGCCCAGTCCGTCAGAAATGCTGTGATCTACCCCGGTATCATGATCGTCATGATGCTGGCGGTGATCCTGATCCTGCTGACAAAAGTCATGCCGGTCTTTGAGCAGGTCTTTCAGCAGCTGGGTACAGAAATGACCGGACTTTCCCTGGCCATTCTCAATGCAGGAAAAGCCATCAGCAGCTCCTCTGCCCTGCTGATCGTCCTGATCGCAGTGGTCGTTGCTCTGCTCATTTATCTGGCAAAGTCAAAGAAGGGACGGCTGCTGCTGACCTCCTTCCTGACCAGACGAGGCGGCAGCAAGGGCTATGCCCAGATGCTGGCAGCCTGCCGTTTTGCCGATGGCATGGCCATGACCCTGTCCAGCGGACTGAGTCCGGAGGAAAGTCTGAACTATGCGGAAAAACTGACCTCCAATCCTGTTTTTTCCCGGAAGATCGCCGAATGCCGCAGGCTGACAGAGGAGGGAGAACCCCTCAGCAAAGCCCTGACACAGGCCGGCATCTTCACCGGTCCCTATGCCCGCATGGCTTCCATTGCCTCCAAGGCAGGCATGCTGGATGAGGTCATGGCGGATATCGCAGACCAGTACCAGGAGGAGCTGGACCAGAGGCTGAGCGCCATCATCGGCGGTATTGAGCCCGCCCTGGTCATTGTCCTTTCCGTCATTGTCGGTATGATCCTCATGTCCGTCATGCTGCCTCTGGCCGGGATCCTTTCCGGTCTGTGATGCTGCTTTTCTCTTTCTTATAATGCATCAGGGGAGCAAAGTCGGAAAATGGACGCTGTGATTCTTTGCAGACAAGTGTGCTCTGATTTTTCGGGTTTAGTGACCCGCAAGAACATCCTCAGCCGTACACATGTTCACATAAAATGAGGCAGAGCCCTATAGAGTGCACAATTTTCGTTCGTGGATCGTGGCAGTACAAAGTGTCACAGTTGTTTTTAACCACCCTTGACTATGATATCACCAGGAATACTTGAGAGGGATCTTTCACATGCGTAAAGCAAGATTCGCTGCACAAAAAAGCGCTTCCTCCCTGAGGAATCTCATATTGTCCCTGCTGCTCTTTGCGGTTGTCATCGTCCTGTTTCAGATGGGGCTTTCCTTAGTGACCCAAAAAGAGTCCTCCCATGAGCGTACCATTCTGGAGCAGGCCATCAGCAGGGACCTGATCCGCTGCTATGCCCTGGAGGGCAGCTATCCCCAGTCCCTGGAATATCTGGTGGAAAACTATGGTCTGACCTATGACAGTGACCGTTTCTTTATTGACTATCGTTCTCTTGGCTCCAATCTGAGACCGGATGTGACCATTATCGACAGAGAGGAGGCGGATTGATGCAAACGAAAAGATCCCGCCATGCCATTGACCTGATCTTCCCTATCTCCCTGCTCTTCCTCTTTGCTGCCACAGCCATTGCGGTGCTGCTCCTGTCTGCGAGCGTCTATAGCAGCATCACAGAGAAATCTTCTCTCAGAGAGGAACGCTTCACGCCCCTTTCTTATATAGAAGAAAAGCTGCGGCAGAACGATACGGCAGACGCCATTCGTCTGGTCCGTGTGGAGGGACAGGATTGTCTGGCCATCTACCGGACTATTTCCGGGGAAGACTATGTGACTTATATCTATGAAGATGACGGCCGGCTGAAGGAACTCTTCATGCAGACAGATGCGGATATGACTCTGGAAGACGGCGATGAGATCCTGGAGCTTTCCGATCTCACCATCACAGAACCCAGCCCCGGTATCCTGCGCATTGTCGCCACAGATACCGCCGGCGGGCAGAGTTCCCTGATCACCGCGGAAAGGAGCAGCCATTGAATCCAGAAAGCAAAAGCAAGGGCCCTCTTTCCGCCCTGCGAAAACCCGGCCGGACCGCCTCCCACTCCATCACGTTGCTGCTGGAGATCCTGATCGCCGTCCTGTTCTTTTCCATTGCCGGCGCCGTCTGCCTTCTGACCTTTACCAAAGCCCATCGTCTCAGTCAGGAAACAGATGCCCTGCAGACAGCCGTGACAGAGAGCCAGTCTGTGGCTTCCCTGCTGCAGGATTTCGCCTCGGACACTTCCCTTGAGGAAGAGGAGCTGACAGACCCGGCGGCATTTGCAGCATATCTGCAGGACTTTTATCCTCAGGCAGCCGTCATGGAAAACAGCTGTCTGATCAGCTATGACGAGACGCTTCAGCCCTGCAGTCCGGAGCAGGCAGCCTATCAGCTGCAGATCCTGCCCCTGTCCGCAGACAGCGGCCTGACCTCCTGGCAGCTTACTTTTTCCGGGTGTAGCCTTCCGTCAGATACTACGGACATTTCACAGACCACCGAAGATTCTGACAGCGCGGCAGATATCTCTGAAAGCATGGAATCTTCGAGTGACCTTGCGGAAAATCAAAAGGCAAACGGAGATGCTGACAGCGAGGAGGTCGCTTCGGAAGATACGCAGGCTGATGAGAGCATCTACAGCCTGCAGATCACCTGCTACCGCCAGCTGCAGGCAGATGGGAAGGAGGCCGGACAATGAGAAAAAAAAGGACATCCCTCTCCTTCTCCAACATCGGAACTGTCTCCCTGCTCATGGTCTTTATCGTCCTCTGTCTGGTGATCTTTGCCATCCTGTCCCTGTCGGACACGCTGTCTGACCTTCGCTACAGCAGACAGCTGGCGGAAAGCAATTCCGCCTATTACACAGCTTCCAACACTGCGGAAGAAGAACTGGCGGACATTGATGCCGCTCTGCTCTCTGCCCGGGAACAGACAGAACAGGCGGCGGACTGGCCGGAGCAGGCCTGTCAGGCCCTGGCTTCCCTGCCGGATCTCACAGTGAAAACCGATGACACTTTGCCGGAAATCTGCTATGATATCCCCATCGACGATTCCTTTCAGCTGCATGTGGAGCTGACCCTGCAAGCCTACGAAGATACTGCGGAGAGCCTTTTCACTGTCACCTGCTGGCAGAAGCAGTCCCTCTCTTCTGAGGAAACGACAGAGCTGGCGGATGACCTTCCCGCATTGATGTTCTGAGGAAGCCGAAGTCGGTCGGAATATTTACATTGTCACAGGCCGCAGGAGCGTTTTTTCTGTTCTTATTTCCGACAGGACGAAAAAGACAGGATCCCCGCTATATCCGGAATCCCCACGAATGATGATATAGGCGGAGGTCCCTGCTGCGCCTGGAATCAACGCAGAGGATACTACAGATGCATGGATCCGTTCTTCCAAAAACTCCCGTGCTGACACCATAAAAATTCAGGAGAATGACTGCCGCCCGGCAGGGATGACCCTTCCCACCGGCAGTATGACATCAGATTATGACTATGACACCTACCAATGAAACCTACTCCAGAGAAGCGGTACTGGCTTTCCTGCAATTTGCCATTGAGCACAACGCATCCGATATTTTTCTGGTATCCGGACGCCCGGTATCCATCCGGGTGGGATCCGAGCTGCTCATGATGGACGATCACCGGCTCATGCCGGAGGATACCGAAGTCATCATGACACATATCTATGCCCTGGCCCATGAGCGCAGCACAAAGATCCTGGAAGAAAGAGGAGACGATGATTTCTCCTTCTCTGTACCCAGAATGTCCCGTTTCCGCGTCAGCGCCTTCAAGCAGCGGGGCAGTCTTTCCGCAGTGATCCGTATCATCAACTTCCGGCTGCCGGATCCGGTGGAGCTGCACATTCCGGAGAGCGTGATCTCTCTGGACCGCTACACCAAGGGCATGATCCTGATCACCGGCCCCGCCGGCAGCGGAAAGTCCACTACCCTGGCCGCCATCATCGACCACATCAACAATACCCAGCAGAAGCACATCATCACTCTGGAAGATCCGCTGGAGCATCTGCATCGTCACAATCTCAGCATTGTCTCCCAGAGAGAGATCCATGTAGACACAGAAAGCTATGTTTCTGCGCTCCGGGCTTCCCTGCGGCAGAGTCCGGATGTGATCCTGCTGGGGGAAATGCGGGACTACGAGACCATGCAGGTGGCCATGACTGCAGCGGAGACCGGACATCTGCTCTTTTCCACCCTGCACACCCTGGGCAGCGCAAATACCATCAACCGTATCATCGATGTATTTCCGCCCTCCCAGCAGCAGCAGATCGCGGTACAGCTTTCCATGATCCTGAAAGCCATTGTCAGCCAGCAGCTGGTGACCACAGTGGACGGCAACCTGATGCCGGTCTTCGAGATCATGACGGTCAACCAGGCCATCCGCAATATGATCCGTGACAACAAGCTGCCCCAGATCGACGGTCTGCTCCAGTCCTCCAACAGCGATACCCTGCTGTCCATGGACACCAGCCTGCAGCGCCTGTACCAGGCCGGTCATATTACCAAAGAGACTGCCCTGATGCACGCCGTAAATCCGGAGATCCTGGAGCGGAAGCTGCGCTGATCTGTTACAATAATTATTGTCTTGCTTACCCTCTGATGATCCACGCGATATCAGGGGGTTCTTATTTTTCTTGCTCTTCCTACCTATACTAACTGCAAATTCCTGCGCTTCCGCAGTAATCCCACATGATTTTTTAAAATTTCCTTGTATTCTCCGTCAGATATGTTATATTACCTGTCAAGACACCTGTTAAGCCAAATATCGGCACCGCACTACACATGTCCGGACAGCAGATTCCATAATGCTGTGGAAAATGTCTTCCCGCCTCCTTCGGAAGATGGAAAGATATCCGCGGAGCTGCTTTTTTACATACTTTGAAGCATACTTTGAAGCCTCCGGCAAAAATTGGAACGGAACAACAAATTCATACGGTGCGGGAAGCGCGCCATGATAATTTTGTGAATAAAGAAAGGAATCATTTATGACAGGAAGAATCAAATACAACGTACTGACCCCTGAAGAAATGCAGCTCTTCGCCGACCGCACAGAGCGCCTGCTCGCCGAGCGGGGCATTACCACAGATCATGCGCAGCTGAAAGAGGAGCTGGCGGCTCACGGCTGTCTGGTAGACGGCGCCCATGTCCGCTTCCCCCGGGAGGTGATCCGGAAGGCCGTCGCTGCGGTACCGGCAGAATTCACCCTGTATGCGCCGGATGAAAAGTTCAACATGGCTTTCCCTCATCCGGAAGGCAGCTTTTACACCAGAACCAACACCGGCGCGCCTTTCTATCTGCCCGCAGAAGGGGAACGGCGGCTGGTGACCCTAGATGACTGCGCGGAGTTTTTTGCACTGGCCAATCAGCTGAACAATATTGATTACATTGCTCTGCCCTCCTCCTGCGATCCCGGCGTGCCGAATGAATCCATTGACGTGCATACCCTGGAGCGGGCTCTCAATGTTTCCCAAAAACACATCTGGATCCAGCCCTATGAAACAGAAAATACCAGATACCTGATCGAAATGTGCCAGGCCGCTGCCGGCGGCGCGGATGCCCTTCGGGAAAAGCCTTTCGTCAGCTTTATTTCCTGCAGTGTCCCTGTGCTTCATTTCAAATATATGGATGCGGAGATCATCTATGAATGCGCCAAAGCCGGGATCCCTGTGCAGCCCTGTTCACTGCCCACTGCCGGCGCCAATGCACCGGTGACGGGTCAGGGCGTTGCTCTGGTGGCCTGCGCGGATGTACTGGCCCAGATCGTCATGCTGGAGCTGCTCTGTCCGGGTCTTCCCGTGATCGCCACCACCCTGCTCTTCTCCATGGATATGAAGACCACTTATACTCTGCAGTCCAACACAGAGATCACCATGGGCCGTCTGATCTGCATGCAGGTCTTCGAGCAGTATTACAATATCCGCTGCCATTCCTACGGTACCGGCAGTGACAGCCCTTCCCTTGACGGGCAAAACATGATCGAGCGCACCTCCCTGATCCAGGCCATGGCCATGTCAGATGCCAGTGTACTGGGCGGTGCCGGCCAGCTGGAGACCGCCAAGACCATCAGCCCCCTGCAGCTGATCATTGATCAGGAGATCTTTGAGACTGCCAAACGGCTCCGGGCCGGTCTGGCTGTGGATGATGATACCCTGGATTTCGAGGAACTGCTGGAGGGAGATGACGGAGAAGGTTATCTGGAGAGTGATCACACACTGGATTATTTTTCCACCATCCACAGATGCGACCTCTTCTATGGCTGTACTCTGGACAAGGAAGGCAGCCGCACCCTGAATGACAGGGTCATGGAGCGGTATCAGCAGCTGACCGAAAGCCCCATTCCCCGGGTCCTGTCGCCGGAAACCGCAGCGCTTGTACATGAGATCGTGGAGCGGGCTACTGAAGAATTGAAAGCAGCTGGGAGCAGGTGATCCTGTAAAAGCTGCAAAAAAATGCAGGGAACAGATGCCCTGCAAAACAAATCCTGTAAGGAGGATCCTGTGATGAAATTTTCCAAAGCAGAAAAGATCTGGCTGGCAGCTGTCGTCATCTTTTATGTTCTGTACAATCTGCCCTTTTTTCCGGCCTATCTGGATCCGGAAGGTACCCTGATCCATGCGGCCCTAACCCTGATCCCCCTGTGGATCGCCGTATATATCGGTCTCTTTAAAGTATCAAAATCCTACGGCAGCAGTCCCGCAGACACTGACCATCAGCTGAAAGAGGAGGATCCTGCATGTTAAGCGGTACCCAGATCTGGATCGTCTTTGCCATCTACCTCTGTTTTCTGCTGGCCGTGGCTCTGGTGGAGCACCATCTGCACAAGCAGAGCAGTGCCACCGGCTTTGCTACCGCCGGCGGCAGCATCAAATGGCCCATTCTGGTCATGACCTACCTGGCCTCCCTCATGAGTACCTGGGTCTTCTTTGCGGGACCCGGCGCCTATTATCGGGGCGGCATCGGCTACTGGGCCTCCGAGCTGAGCTACATCTGCCTTTTCCCTGTCATCATGCACTTCGTCATGAACAAGGTCTGGCTGATCAACAGCAAGCGGGGCTTCACCACGCCGGCAGATTTTTACTATGACCGTTTCAAAAGTCCTCTGCTGCGGGTGATCCTGGCTCTGATCTTTCTCAGCGCCTCCTTCCCCTATGTATCCAGTGTGCTGATCGCCATTTCCAAAGCAGCGGAGATCGCCACCGGCGGCGCTGTGGATTACCGAACTGTAGTCATCATTGTAGGGGCAGTCATCATTGTCTATGTCATGATCGGCGGACTCAAGTCCATCGCCCTGACAGACACCATCCAGGGCATCGCCTATATCGCCATTCTCTGGATCATTGTCATTGCCTGCCTGCTGATCGGTTTCGGCGGATCACTGACAGATGCCCTGGGCTCCATCTGGGACAATACCCAGAGCTGGTTTTCCTACCCCGGTCCGGATGGCTGGGTGCCTTACGCTGCCCGTTTCGGCTATCCCTTCAGCTGCGCCATCGGCTGGACAGTCATGCTGCCCCATGTCTTTGTCCGCTCCGGCTACTCCGGAAAAGATATACAGACCCAGAAAAAGCTCATGTTTATTACGCCTGTCCTGCAGGCCTTTGTCTGGACCGGTACCATGCTGATCGGTATGACAGCCATTGCCCTGCTGCCCAATCTCGGCACCGGCGATACGGAATATATCATTCCCTATCTGATCCAGAATGTGATCAACGGCATACATCCCACCCTGGCGGCAGTCCTGATGATCGGTTTCTTCATCGGCGCAGTGGCTGTGGGCATTTCCACAGCGGATTCCTTCCTGCTGGTGACAGGCTCCATCATTTCCGAGGACCTGCTGCGCAACACACTGCATCTGAAAATGAATGAAAAGCAGCGTATGCTGTCCATCCGCATCGTCATTGCTGTAGTCGGCATCGTCAGCATTCTTTTCGCCATCAACCCGCCGGACCTGATCTATACCCTGATCATGTTTGCCATTGCCATCGTCATGCCCCTTTTCCCCATTCTGGTGCTGGGTATCTACTGGAAACGGGCCACAAAGCAGGCGGCCGTCCTGGCAGCTATTGTGGGAACAGTCCTGGTCCTGATGACCTATTTCGTCTGGAACATCGGCGATGTCTGGTATGGCGCTTTCGGTCTGGCAGGTTCTCTGGTGACCATGCTTCTGGTCAGCCTTGTCACAAAGCAGGACCCGGAGGATGCAAGGGAATTCTATGATGCGCTGACGCGAGGAGAGTTGAGGTAATCTCAGCACAGCGGCGCAATGATCCGCAGGAAGCCATCCCGCATCTCTCCCCAGAAGCTCCGCTTCACATCCTCATCCGTCTGCAGTCTGCAAAGAGCCATGGTCTCCTCCATGTCCTCCCTGACCTGAGCTACCAGAGATGCATCCGCAAAGAGGGAGTTGTTCTCATAATGCAGGAACAGGCTGCGGTAGTCCAGATTGACAGTGCCTACCGTGGCCACTTCCCCATCCATGACGCAGCCTTTGGCATGGACAAAGCCGGGGGTATATTCATAGATCTTCACACCGGCCTGCATCAGGGGCTTGTAGTAGCTCCGGGTCATGCGGAAGACCATCTTTTTATCCGGAATGCCAGGGGTCACGATCCGGACATCCACGCCCCGCTCCGCAGCCTTGACCATGGCATCCAGCAGAGCGTCTCCCGGCAGCAGATAAGGAGTATAAAACCAGATATACTCCTTTGCCTGATACAGCAGATCCATGTAGATGGAATTGCTGATGCAGGCTTCCTTCAGGGGGGAATCATAATAGGAGAAGACATAGCCGTCTGCCTTGTCCTCCCCGCCGGCGGGGTACTTTTCCGGATCCTTCTCTCCGGCACTTGCAGAAGATTCCTCACAGGCAGGATACGCTTCAGCCGCCTTGTCCCCGACACTTGCAGGAGACCTTTCACCTGCACTGCCGGAAAGCATATATTCTTCTTCCGGCAGTTTCTCTGCCGTGATACTTTCCCAGAACAGTACAAACATCCGGGTATAATTTTCCACAGCCGGCCCGGTCAGATGGAAACCCACATCCTTCCAGTGGCCAAACCGCACTTCTTCATTGATATACTCATCTGCCAGATTGACGCCTCCGCTGAAGGAGGACACGCCGTCAATGATCAGCATTTTTCTGTGATCCCGGTAATTCAGGGAACCGGTGAAGAAACGAATGGGATTGAAGCGAACGCAGTGCAGACCCTTTGCCGCCAGCCGCTCCACCTCATCCGGAGAAAAGGTCCCCAGACTGCCCAGGTCATCGTACATGATGCGCACCACCACGCCTTCCCTGGCTTTCCGGGTCATGATCTCTTCCATCTGATCCCACATTTTCCCGTGATTGATAATAAAATATTCACAGTAGATAAAATGCCGGGCCTTCTCCATCTCCTCCAGCATCTTTTCATAGAGCTGTTCTCCGATGGGGTAATACCTGGCATATATATTCTCCCTGACAGGGAAGCCGGTCGTTTTTTCCATGGACGCAAGCAGCAGGGAGAGTCTTTTCCGTTTTTGGCCAAGGGCGAGACAGGCCCCGGATGCAGTTTCCATTCGGGGAAAGGTCAGCATTTTCTCTGCACCTTTCATCCTTTTTCTGAGCCTTTTTCCGGCTCTTTTTTCTCCGTACAGGAAATAGAGGGCCGCTCCCAGAATGGGAAATGTAAGCAGTGTCACCAGCCAAAGGATCTTGTAAGTGGACTCTTCGTACCTTGCCAGGATATGCATCAGAGCAAAAACGCTGTACAAAAGAAGCAGAATGCCGATGACCGATGCAAAGTCATGCAGATAGGTCAGCAGCAGAAAAAAGACACCCAGCTGCAGCACTGCCGCCAGGCCAAAGGTCAGAATTCTTCTTCCCGCGATCTTCATAGTTTCTTCCCCTTTACTTTCTACTGTTTCTGCCTCGCTGCCGCCGGGGATATCCCTCCCGGACTTTTTCTCTCCCTGATGAAGGTGTCCTTTTCTTTCGGTGGAACACATCTCCGACACTGGCCAGCTTATCCGCCCGACTCAGGATCCTCTGTTCCAGAGACAGAGGCGGCACCAGAGTCAGGGGCCACATATGGCGGTGAATACTTTTCAGAGCGCTTTCCCGGATCTCCGGAAAATACTGCGCCGCCAGACGCTCGGATTCGCCCGGGTGCTTCCGCCAGGCCTGTGTCGTCCGGGCATACTTTTCCTCCCGGCCGATCATCCCCAGATCATGGCAAAGGGCCGCTATGATGACCTGCTTCCGGTTGACCCGTTTTCCCTTTCTCTCATAATGATCGCAGAGACGCACCGACCACCTGGCCACCGCATGAACATGGGCATCCAGAGTGGAATGTCTGTGGTGCTTCTGCTGCTTTGCCTTCTGAAAAAAGGGACTGTCGATCAGCTCTGCGCCTACGCTGTATATTTCCGCATCTATCTCATCTCTGATCTGCATAAATCCGGTCCTCTGTCCGATCCGCTGTTTCCTCTTTGCTGTCTTTACCTGATAAAATTCGTCAGGATCCTATCTTCCGTCTCCGGCAGACCATAGGCTTCCTTCCCCAGTTTGATGCTCTTCATGAGGAAGGTCATGTTTCTGGCCAGTACTCTGGCTGTCTGCAGGCCTTCCGGATCCTGTGCGCCTTCCCCTGCCGCGCCGCCGTAGATATCATTCCAGTACTGGCTGGAGGCAACAGGCATGCCGCTGATAGTGAAATATTTATTGATCACATCAAAGGCCGTGGCGCAGCCGCCTCTTCTGGCGCAGGTCACCGCAGCACCTACCTTCATGGCATAATTGTTTCTCCTGCTCTCAAACATACGATCCAGGCAGGCGATCAGGGTGCCGTTGGGAGAAGAATAATAGACCGGGCTGCCCACTACCAGTCCGTCTGCTGCCATCAGCTTGTCCGCCAGTTCATTGACAATGTCATTGATGGCACATTTGCCGTGGCTGAAGCAATATTCACAGGCCCTGCAACCGCTGATGGTCTTGTTGCCGATGCAGACCTCTTCATACGCTACATCCATTTCATCAAAGATCTTTTCCATCTCCTTCAGGGCCAGACCGGTGTTGCTGTTTTTCCGGGGACTGCCGTTGAGGATCAGCACTTTGCATCTTGTATCCATGTATTTATCCCTCCATTCTATCTGTATGTCTGCTCTGCTGAGAATTCCGGATGAAACAGCCATCGCAGAGCACAGAAATCCCACTCATTATACCCCATTTTTGTTCTTTGGGATACAGGAAACTGCGCCGTGCTTCCCCAAATCCGGTGCGCCCATTTTTTACCTGCCCCGGGAACCCCTGTATGATAAACGCTCTGTGCCACAGCATTTTTGACATGCGTCCGAAGTTAAGCACTATGGTCCGAAAACGTTCAAAACAAATAAGAACATACTTTCTGTTCCCATTTTCAGCCCACGATTTTTCCCATGAAGTAAGCATTCACAAGCATTTGTGTCACCCATTTTCGTCATTCTGGTTGACTTTTCCTGTGACAGGTGCTATATTGCCCATGAAAAACGGATCTGCCGCGCTTCCCGCGACACCACATTCCATGATCCGCAAAATGAGGAGATCATTATGAAAAGTACAACCAACGGTACAACAAAAAAGCAGGCCTTCTCTGCTGCACAGCTGGCGCTTTATGCCCTGTTTGCGGCTCTGCTCTGCATTCTTGCACCATTGTCAGTTCCCATCGGTCCCATTCCCATTTCCCTGACCAATCTGGTCCTGTATTTCTCCATCTTTCTGATCGAAGCCAAAGGTGCTCTGATCAGTTATGCTGTCTATCTGCTGATCGGCATGGCAGGCCTGCCTGTCTTTTCCGGCTATATAGGAGGTCTGGCAAAGATCGCCGGCCCCACCGGCGGCTACCTGGTTGGTTTTCTCCCCATGCTCCTGATCATGGGATTCTTCCGGCAGCACTTTCGTCAGAAGAGAACCGGCATCGCCGTCGGCATGACCTTTCTCGGTATGATTCTGGGAACGATCGTGGCTTACCTGCTGGGTACTATCTGGTTTGTTCTGCAGATGGGCTGCGACTGGGGATACGCCCTGACCGTCTGTGTCTTCCCCTTTATTCCTTTTGATATCGCAAAGATGGTCATCGCCATCCTGCTGGGGGGAAATATCCGGAAGGCTCTCATGGCCCAGGGACTGCTGAACGGCAGCCGGCACTGAACCCGACACAGAATCTTCTCCCAACATTGGAAATACAGGCAAAAGGAGGAACCCTATGGATCTCTTGAAACTGGCAAAGGAAATCATCGATGGACGCAGACTGCAGAAAGGGGAAGACCTGTCCTTCCTGATCACCTGCGACCTGGACCGGCTCTGCAGAGGCGCAGATCTGCTGCGGACACATTTCATCGGGGATAAAGTAGATCTCTGCTCCATCATCAACGGACGCAGCGGCCGCTGCCCGGAGGACTGCAAATATTGTGCCCAGTCCGCCCATCATCACACAGATTGCGAAGTCTATGATTTTCTGCCGCTGGAAGATATTATGGAGCTTTGCAAATTGAATGAGAAAGAAGGGGTGGACCGCTTTTCTATTGTAACAGCGGGAAGAGCCCTGACAGGGAAAGAATTTGACCTGGCCATAGAAGCCTATGAAGCCATGAAGAAGGAATGCTCTATTGATCTGTGCGCATCTATGGGTTTTGTGACGGCAGAGCAGCTGCACCGCCTGCATATGGCCGGCGTCACCAGCTATCACCATAATATCGAAACCTCCAGACGGCATTTTTCAAAGATCTGCACCACCCATACCTATGACCAGAAGCTGGCCACCCTGAAAATGGTAAAGGCCGAAGGCATGTGCGTCTGCTCCGGCGGTATCCTGGGCATGGGAGAAGATTTTGAGGACCGCATCGATATGGCGCTGGATCTGGCGGAAGCCGGGGCCGAATCCATTCCCCTGAACGCCCTTATGCCCATCAAAGGAACACCTCTGGAGGGCATGCCCCTCCTTTCCGAAGAGGAGCTCCTGCGGAGCATCGCCATCTTCCGCTATATCAATCCGGAAGCCAACATCCGACTGGCAGCCGGCCGGGCCCTGCTTTCCAACGACGGAGAAAAGGCCCTGCGATCCGGGGCTTCCGCCTCCATCACCGGAAATATGCTGACGACCGTGGCCTGCGCCACCATCCGTTCCGACAAAGAAATGATCCGGCGGATAGGACGGAAGTAATATTCCGGAGGCATTTTCAGGCGCTAAAAGGTGTTTTCAGTTTTCGTCACTTAGCATTCTGATAGAGCTCTCTGTTGTGAGGACTATTTACCTATTCCTAAAACACAAACTGGATCACGCCATTGAAGAGGATCAGGGGGATCAGGATCAGGACCAGCCGCTTCCAGAGATAGGTGACCATGCCGATCATTTCCCTCACATAGGCATTGGGCCAGAAATACCATTTGGTCTTTCCGCCCATGCCCTCCGGTGTCATGCCATTTTGTCTGGCAATGATGCCGCTGCGGAAAACATGGAAGTTGGTAGTGGAGAATGCCAGCTTCACGTCCGACGGGTCCTGTCCTCTCTTTCTGCAGGCCTCCCCGATCAGGGCTTTGGAAAACAGCATATTTTCCTTTGTATTTTTTGATGCATTTTCTACCAGGATCTGCTCCTCCGCATATCCCTGCTCCCGCAGATAGCGGGCCATGGCATCTCCCTCAGAGACCTGCTCATCGGAGCCCTGTCCGCCGGAAGGCACAAATACAGCATTTTTTCCGGTCTTTGCCAGCTGTTTTTCATGGAAGGCAATGGCCCGGTCCACTCTGCCCCGGATCAGGGGATACAGAGTCCCATCCTTTTTCACTCGACAGCCCAGAATGATGATATAGTCCTTGTCCGGTGCCGGCTCATGAGTCGCAGCCAGAAAGCCGCAGACGACCGATCCCATCAGGAAGCATTCCATCAGGCTATAGACAGTAGTATAGATACTCACGGCCAGGAAAATGCAGTCCAGCTGAAACTCCGATCCGGAAACGCTGACGGCATTCATCAGAAAAACAATGGCTGCCCCCGCCACCAGGACCAGGGAAATGCCGATGCCCAGGGCATTCTGCACCCGGAAGCTCTCGTGCCGGATCAGGGATATATTGCTGATGGAAATGGCGATGGCAAAGACCAGCAGCAGGGGGCTGGTGATCATAATGAAATAATCCCCCATGGACTGCAACGTATTGTAAATGGTCAGCATGTTGGCGCCGGCTGCCAGCTGGACGATCAGAATGACTGTAATAATGCTCAGCCAGATAAAAAATCCCACATAAAAAATGGCCTGATAGGAGTAGCCCAGCTTCTTCTGGCACTGATAAAAGCCGTATACCAGCAGCAGGATGAGGGCCAGCAGCAGGCCAATGATGCTCATGGTGTGGGCCTCATAGGAGGTAAAATTTCCGGTGGACAGGTTGGTGATCTCCAGGCCTCCGGAAACCGCGTAGGTGGTCTCCGCCAGGATCTCTCCACTGCTCTGATCCTGTACCTGCAGGGAGGTCACACCTGCCTGATGACCATTCAGCTGCATCATCAGCCGGTCTTTCTCCACTCTGCATGTCTCTACGGAAAGCATCTCCGGATGCTCTACTTCCACAGAAAGATTCTCCGGTGCCTGCGCCTGTGTCCGCAGGTCCAGGTAGTCCGTGAACCGATCCTGCTCTCCCACCTCTATGGCGATCTGCACGGCCAGAAAGACTGCCAGGATCAGCAGCACCCTTATGATCATCTTTTTCAGTAATTGTTTCTCTGTCATTTCTCCCCCAGCTTTCAAAACGTTCCCTGTCGCCGCTGCGTTTTATGACGCGAAGCCAGGCGCTTTGCTCAGAAAAGGTCCCCTCTTTCCTGTCAGATCCTTCCCGCTGCCCACTGACTGCAATCTTTCTTCCAATTCAGAAGAACCGTCTCTTTCCCTTTATGTCCTTCCCACTGCCCACCGACTGCAAACTTCCTTCCCGTTCAGAAGGATCCTCTCTTTCCCGTCAGATCCTTCACCACTTCACCCGCGATGATCAGCCCCGCCACAGAAGGCACAAAGGCCAGACTTCCGGGAATCGCTCTTTTCTCCGTGTGTTCCTGCTCTGCCTCGGGAGGACAGATGCCGTCCGTACATTCGCTGACAGCCATCCCCCCCATCGGAGAGATGGGCTTCTCCTCTGAGTAGACAACCTTCAGCTTTTTCACGCCGCGCTTCTTAAGCTCTCTTCTCATGACCTTGGCAAGCGGACACATGCTTGTCTTATAAATATCCGCCACTTTAAATGCACTGGCCTCCAGCTTGTTGCCGGCTCCCATGGAACTGATGATCGGAATGCCTTCCTTCTGACATTTCATAACAAGTCCGATCTTGGCTGTCACAGTATCCACTGCATCCACCACATAATCATATGCCGCAAAGGGAAATGTGTCTGCATTTTCCGGAAGAAAAAAACACGGATAGGTTCTGACGTCTGCCGCCGGATTGATATCCTGCATTCTCTCCTTCATGACGTCTGTCTTGTACTGACCGATCGTTTTCCGGGTAGCTATGATCTGTCTGTTGAGGTTGGTAAGACTGACCCTGTCATTGTCGATCAGATCAAAAGCCCCTACCCCGCTGCGGACCAGGGCTTCACAAACGAATCCCCCCACGCCGCCTACACCAAATACGGCGACCCGCGCATTTTTTAATCTGTCCATGGCTTCTTTTCCCAGAAGAAGCTCCGTCCTGGAAAACTGTGTAAGCATATAAAACCCCCATGCTGCGCTTCCCGCGGAATCACACTTTATGATATGGATGTCTGACTTCGCGCCTTGCACTGCTCTGCATAAGTTCAAAGACGGAGATCCAGGGATTTCCTGTCTCACTTATCCCGTCCGACTGCAAAAATTCCCGCGGAACAGCAGAAGACAGGGGGCGGCTCTCTGTCTCCGTCCCCCGTCTTTGGAGGATCTGCCCCTGTCTCCTGTCTTCGGACCCTTATCTCACTTTCACGGCCGCTGCATAGGCCTCGTCATCCACTGCTTCCAGCCATTCACTTCCGCCGTCTTTTCCGGGCACTTCTATGGCCAGATGGCTGAACCAGGCGTCCGGCGCAGCGCCGTGCCAGTGCTTCACACCGACAGGAATGTTGATGCAGTCACCGGGTTTCATCTCCTGCGGCTCCTTGCCCCACTCCTGGTAGTAACCGCGTCCTGCCACACAGATCAGGATCTGACCGCCGCCTTCGGAAGCCTTGTGAATGTGCCAGTTATTGCGGCAACCGGGCTCGAAAGTCACATTGAAAATGCCGACCTGCTGCAGGGAAAGGGGGGCCAGATAGCTCTGCCCGATAAAATACTGCGCGAATCCATCGTTTGGCTGACCGATCGGGAATACCATTTCTTTTGCATGGGCCCGCATGGCCTCATCCTCATAAGGCAGGTCCCCTTCCCCGATCTCCCATACTTCCTTTGCCATGTTAAATACTGCCCAGCCCTTTGGCCAGCCGGCATAAAATGCGGTATGGGCGATGATGGCTGCGATCTCTTTCTGTGTGACGCCGTGAGCCTTTGCGTTCATCAGATGGAACTTCAGAGAGGAATCCGTCATGCCGGATGCCATCAGCGCCACAACTGTAATGATGCTTCTGGTCTTGATATCAATATCCTGATTGTTCCAGTTTTCGCCGAACAATACGTCGTCATTGTAATGAGCAAATGCCGGAGAAAATTCTCCGAGGGCATTTCTGCCTGCTGTCTGTACAATTTTTTCTGCCATGCTTCTCTTCCTCCTGAACTTATAAATTCTTTCACAGGGTTTCAATCTCAAACAGATCTGCCCCTGCAGTTCCTTTCCTGCTGAGCTGCTGCCCGTCCGATCGTCATACGGCGGCCGAAGGGGATGCAGACGCCGGAAACCCAGCTCTGTTTTCCCGGAACCCGAATCCCGGGTATAGGGAAGACCACCGACCGCTTTTTACATTACCCCAGGAGCTTGGTCAGCTCCTCCAGCAGCTGCTGCATATTGATGGGCTTGGCCGCAAAGCCGTCCATTCCCGCTTCCGCTGCTTTCTTTTTATCTTCTTCAAAGGCGTTGGCTGTCATGGTAATGATGGGGATCCCTGCTTTTTCCGAATCCGCAAGAGCCCGGATGGTCCTTGCGGCCGTAAAGCCGTCCATGTTCGGCATCTGAATGTCCATGAGGATCGCATCATAATAACCGGCTTCCGCCTTTGTCAGCATGTCCACACAGATGACACCGTCGGCGGCGCATTCTACCAGCATGCCGGCATCTGTGAGGAGTTCCTCTGCGATCTCCCGGTTCAGTTCATTGTCCTCCACCAGCAGAACGCGTTTGCCCTGCAGGCTGGCCGGTTCACTTTCCTCTTTTTTCCGGGTTTCTGCCGCAGGCAGATCCTCTCCTTCCACGATCCTGTGTTCCAATGTAATAATGACCCGCGTGCCTTCTCCCGGTCTGCTCTCGATCCGGATATCGCCGCCCATGATATCCAGCAGGCGTTTGACGATGCCCATCCCGAGCCCGGTTCCCATGACATGGCTTTCCGTGGAATTTCTCTCTCTGGAAAAGCTCTCAAAAATATGGGGGATAAATTCTTCGGAAATGCCGATGCCGGTATCCGCTACAACCGTTTCATACCGGGCGTAACCATCTCTTTCACAGGAAAGCTCTCTGGTATGGATGGAGATACTGCCTCCCTCCGGCGTATATTTGACAGCATTGCTGAAGATGTTCAGGAAGATCTCCTCGATCCTGGCGCTGTCCCAGATGACATGCGTATGCTGCAGATCGGAATCGAATGTCAGCGTCAGATCCTTTTTCCTGGCCTCTTCCGCGTAGATGGCATACCATTCTTCGAAAGCACGCGCCATGTCATCCGGATTTTCATCCAGCTCCATCCTGTCACTTTCGATGCGAGACATCTCCAGAACATTGTTGATCAGACTCAGCAGATGATTTCCTGACACACTGATGTTATGGAGATACTCCTCCAGTTTTTTCCTGTCCTCCATGCGCTTCAGGGCCAGGTCGGAGAAACCGATGATGGCATTCATGGGGGTGCGGATATCATGCGACATGTTGAAAAGGAAGGCTGTCTTTGCGCGGCTGGCTTCATCCGCCCGGGCCACTGCTTCCAGCAGGCGCTGCTCCTCTTCAAAGCGCAGCTGCTCCGCCTCCGTGATATCGCGGATACCGATGAACATATGCTTCTCCCCATGCTCCGCTGCATGAAGGGTAAAACGCCCCTGAAATTTCCGGATGTTGCCATCGAGCACAGCATCATACTCGATCGTGAACTCCCGCTGCTTTGCGAGTAACTCCCGCAGTCTTGGAAGCTCTGTTGCCAGAATAAAACGCTTTCTGTCTTTTGGTGACACGATCCTTTCGGCATAGGCCAGAATACAGCTGCTGTAATCATCCGCCTCTGTCCATCTGTTGCCCTCGATCTCGGAACCGTCGCGGAAATACTGTATCTCTTTTTCCGTGTTGAGATTCACATCGATCAGGCAGACATAGTCCTCTGCCACGGCGCGAAGGATGGCAGACGCCTGCTTGAGCTCCAGCTCCCGCTGCGCCTTTTTGACCTGCTCGGTCACATTCTTATAGGCCATGACGATGCGATTGTAATGGGCGTCATCGTCCACTCCTGAGATCGTCATCTGGATATATTCCAGGACATGTTCTTCATTGTAGCGCCGGAAGGTAACATTGTAGGTCTTTTCGGTAACGATCCGCTGCCGGATCCGCTGCTCTCTGCATTCACAGAGATACATCGCATAATCCGCAGGAAGGACATATCTGTCTGCAAACTCACGGATGGTCGTCTCATAATCCAGGCTGCCGGAAAAGGCATACTGCATGCTCCTGGCCACCTCATTGTTGAGGGAGTAGGGCAGCATTCTCTGGGTGTCAAAGTCCACCAGGTAGATGGAATTGAATTCCTCACTCAGGCCATGGATGACCTGGACCGCCCGGCGGTCTGCTTCTGCCCGGAGATTTTTATCCGTGGAGTCGTCTACAAACACGCAGAATACATTTCCATACTTCTCCGTATGGGCAAGCCGGCCATAATCCATGATCCAGCGGATGCTGCCATCGTAGCGCCTGATGCGGTATTCCACATAGTCCAGATTGCTTTCGCTGCTGTCAATGCAGTCCCGGATGGCCAGCTCACTTCTCTCATAGTCTTCCGGATATACAAAACCCCGGAAGGTGCCGCCTGTCATCTCCCGAAACTGCTCCATATTCTCACAGCCGCAGATGCTCAGCATGTATTTATTGAGATAAAGGATCTCTTCCTCCCCATAGGCTCTGTAAACAAAAAAGCCGCCGGGCAGATGATCCGCCACCTGCGCTATGATGGGAAGCGTCTGCTCATTCAATGTCAGCTCATCGGCAAAATATTTGCTGAAGTCTACGCATGCCCGGTTTTCGCTGCTCATGATCCGATCCTCCGCTTTCTGAGGTATAATTTATAGTTTTCCCTGCTATGTCCTGCAAAAATCTGAGTTCCCACGCCAAATAAATTCGTACCATTTCATTCCCGCAGGCAACTGCTTCTGAAACAGGTCAGGGTGTGTCGAAATATCGTAAAATGTGGTAATACGCGACGTACCATGGAGGTTTTTTATCAGGAATCTGCAAACTGCTCCATGTACTTTTTCAGTCCGTTAAAGGTCAGGGGCTTTGAATAAAAATATCCCTGCACCCCATCGCAGCCCATCTGCTGCAGCAATTCCAGCTGATAATCTGTCTCCACACCTTCCGCGATCACACCGTATCCCAGTGTATGCATGAGCTGAATGATGCTTTCCACGATCTGGGGCTGCGCCTCCAGATTGCGGATAAGGCTGATATCCAGCTTGATGATATCCAGGGGCAGTTTGGACAAGATGCCCAGGGAGGAGAAACCGGAGCCAAAGTCATCCAGCTCGATCCGAATGCCGTGCTCCTGCAGATCTTTGATGGTCGGAGCAAGGATCTCCGCATCCTCCATGAAAATGCTCTCTGTGATCTCCATGTGGAAAAAGGCCGGATCCACCTCATATTTTTTCAATGGTTCCGCGATGGCCTCCACAAATTTCTCCTGAATGATGTCTCTTCGGGAAGCATTCACGGAGACCGGCACCACCGGCAATCCCATCTGCTGCCATCTCTTTACATCTTTGCAGACCTGATTCCACACATACAGATCCAGTTTTGAGATAAATCCATTCCGCTCAAACAGGGGAATGAATTCTCCCGGCGACATAAATCCGAAAGAGGGATGCTCCCAGCGGACCAGGGCCTCCACGCCGATCACCTCTGATGTCACGGCACTGTGCTTGGGCTGATAGTAAACCTGGAACTGCTCCTGTCGGATCGCCTCTTCCATGGAATCCACGATCTGCTGCTCTCTTAAAAATTTCTGCTGCATCTGGGGCGTATATTTGGCCAGCATCCTGCCGTACTGACTTTTGATGGTCTTCAGGGCTACCATGGCCCGGTCGCACATGATGGAAATGGGCAGGCTTTTATCCACATTGTCATAGATGCCGAACTTGGCCTCAAAATGTTCTACCGGCGCGTTGGCATACATAAATTCCATGCCATTGGCCAGGGGCGCTTCACTCTGCTCTACTTCACTGGTATTGCGCTTCATGATCCCCACAAACTCATCTCCGCCGTACCGGGCAAAGAGGACATCCTCCCCATTCATGGCACTCAGAGAATCTCCCACATATTTCAACAGCTGGTCTCCGGTTTCCTCGCCGAAGCGCTCATTGATCAGCTTGAAGTGCTCGATGTCGGAAATGATGATGGTATATTCCGCCTCCGGATCCGCCAGTATCATCTCCCTGGCAAAATGGTAAAATGCATGCCTGTTATAAAGTCCGGTCAGCCTGTCCCTGGATTGCCCGGACATGCAGTACATGCGGATCACATTGCCGATCCGTTTCCCGATCAGGGGAGCCGGCATGGGCAGCTGCAGGATCTCTGAAACACCGGCACCGATCCAGGCGCCCGCCTCCGGATCCGTCATATCTCCCGCAAAAAGGATGATGGGAAACAATTCATTCTGAAGGGTCTCCCGCAGCTGCCTGACCTCTTCCGGTGTGATCAGTTCCCGGTCCACCAGTAAGCCGTGGACATCCTTGTGGGATGCGCATATGGTCGGGATCTCCGGGATCTCACAATCATAGATCGCCTCATATCCCACCTTCATTGTCTGGTTCTGCAGTTCCCTGATCATTGGATTGTTTGTTTTTACGATCACTTTGTCCATGTCAAATCCCTTCACTGCTGTCGGCTGTTTCAGATCCACCGGTCCGGCACCCTGGCGCACAAACCCACTTTTATTTTAGCAGGCATAGGCCGGCAAATCAACGAAATCATGTGGGGTTGACAGCAGGGACGGGTTGACAGCAGGGACGTACCCGGTTGACAGCAGGGACGTACCCAAATGTCAATATTTCCAGAGCCTACCAATGTTG